>OHBD01000382.1_pt1 | contig 27286 bp, 23 predicted proteins | sample 1577291 | NCBI WGS metagenome assembly OHBD01 (sample SAMEA3879572, study PRJEB24766) | human gut metagenome | biome: human-associated habitat; feature: feces | place: USA | collected 1985/1987
CCTTGACGACGTCGCCGGGGTGGTGGGTGACGAGCTTGGTCTTGCCCAGCAGCTTGTGCTCCTCCAGCTTCAGCTTGATCAGACCCAGCGTCAGGGGCGTGGCGTGGACGGGCGCGTTGACTGCCTGAAGAATATAGGGAAGCGCGCCGATGTGGTCCTCATGGCCGTGGGTAATGAAATAGCCGCGCAGCTTTTTCTGATTCTTGGCAAGATAGGTCACGTCCGGGATGACCAGATCGACGCCGTACATGTCGTCCTCCGGGAAACCAAGCCCGCAGTCCACGACGATCATGTCCTGACCGTATTCCAGCACGGTCATGTTTTTGCCGATCTCGTTAAGTCCGCCGAGGGGGATAATTTTCAATTTTTCTGCCAAATGGTATTTGCTCCTTTCTGCAAATGCTTTGTTATATGTAGGGGCATTGCTGCCGCCCGAAAGACAAAACAGGAAATGTCTTTTGCGTTGGACGCCTGCGGTCGGGAACCGTCCGCAGGGAAGCTGGCGTCCTTTCCAGTTATTATAACATGGAACGGTCATAAAGTATACATTTTTTTCTTCCCGGAGAAAATCCGTAAAAGAAACAGTGGAAAAACAACAGAGGATTTGCTATAATATTATAACTTATACGAATTGACAGACTCATCCGCGAAAGGAGTGAGCAGCTTGAATAAGAAAGTACGCCGTCTGGTGCAGCCGAGCGTGGTGCTCTACTTTGTGGTGATGGCGCTGTTCTGCATTGCGGCGGCGGCGCTGCGGCAGTATGCGCTTGCCGGCGTGGAGGCCGGTGTGACGCTGCTGATTCTGGGCTACAGCTACTGGAAAAGCGCCCGGCGGCGGCGCGCGCTGACTGCCTATATCCAGTCCACCAGCGAGCTCATGGAGCGCACCTCCGGTGAGGTGCCCTTCCCGGTGGCGCTGGTCAAGCTCAACGACAACGAGCTGGTCTGGTGCAACAAAGCCTTCTCCGCGCTGGCCGACCTGCGGGAATCCATGATCGCCCCGCGCGTTACAGAAATCTTCCCCGGCTTTTCCATGCAGTGGCTCACGGGCGGCAAGCCTCAGAACGGCACGGAGCTGCGCTTCCGCGACCGCCGCTACCGCGTCGCGGGAACCATCCTGCCGGAGAAGGACTCCCGCTCCGGCGTAGTGCTGGGCATGATCTATCTGCTCGACCTGACGGAGCTTTTGCAGGTGCGCGATGAATATATCCGTTCGCGCCCCATCGTGTCCATTCTGCTTGTGGACAACTACGACGAACTGACGAATAACCTCTCCGACGCGGCAATCTCCGGCCTGAACGCGGAGCTGGACACGAAGATCAACGAATGGACGGACAGCTACGGCGGTCTGCTTCGCAAGGTCGAGCGCAACCGCTATTTGCTTCTTACGGAGGCCAGAGATCTGGCCCGGATGGCCGAGGCCAAGTTCTCGCTTCTCGAAACGATGCGCACGGTGACGAATCCGGCGGGCATTGCCGCGACGGTGTCCATCGGCGTCGGCAAGGACGGCGTGGACTTCAAGGAGGACTACGATTTTGCGGCGCTGTCTATCGAGATGGCGCTCTCCCGCGGCGGCGATCAGGCGGTCATCAAGGATCGTTACGACTTCACCTTCTTCGGCGGGCGCAACAAGCAGGGCGAGCGCCGCACCAAGGTCAAGGCGCGCGTGATGGCTTCGTCCCTGTCGGAGCTGATCATGCAGTCCAGCCGCATTTTCGTCATGGGCCACAAGATGGCCGATCTGGACGCCATCGGCGCGGCGGCGGGCGTGTGCTGTCTGTGCCGCAAGCGCGGGAAAAAGGTCAATATCGTCATTGATAAGGACGTCAACGCTGCCGGCCCCGTGCTGGAGCTGCTGCGGCCTCTGCCGGAGTACCGCGACTGCTTTATTTCCGGGCAGGAGGCGCTTCTGACGGCGGACGCGAAGAGCCTTTTGATCGTCGTGGACACCAACCGCCCCGATCAGGTCGAGAGCAAGCCCCTGCTGGAGTCCATCCGCCGGGTCGTGGTCATCGACCATCACCGCCGGGCGGCGGACTATATCGAGCAGGTCGTCCTGAACCTGCATGAGCCCTTTGCGTCGTCTGCCTCGGAGCTCGTGACGGAGCTGCTGCAATACGCCGTGGAAACGCAGGATATTCTCATGCAGGAGGCGGCGGCGCTGCTGGCCGGCATCGTGCTGGATACCAAGAATTTCGGCGTGCGCACGAGCAGCCGCACCTTTGAGGCAGCGGCCTTCCTGCGGCGCATCGGCGCGGATACCGTGGAGGTCAAGAAGCTCTTCCAGAACGATCTGCCCTCTACCATTGCGCGCTATAAGATCATCCAGAACGCGAAGCTCTACCGCGACCACATCGCCATCTCGGCGCTGGACTACACTGCCACGCGCACCATCGCGGCGCAGGCAGCCGATGAACTTCTGAATATCTCCGGCATCGACACATCCTTCGTCCTGTACCCGCAGGACGACCAGACGATAATCTCCGCACGCTCCATCGGCGACGCGAACGTGCAGGTGATTCTGGAGCCGCTGGGCGGCGGCGGCAATGCCGCGACCGCGGGTGCGCAGGTCAAAAATCATTCGGTCCCTGAAACACTGGAGGAGCTCGTCCAGTCCATCGACCGTTTCTACGAAAACTAAAGGAGGAAGAACCATGAAAGTGATTTTACAGCAGGATGTCCGCGGAAAGGGCAAGAAGGGCCAGATGATCGAGGTTTCCGACGGCTACGCCCGCAACTATATGCTGCCGCGCAAGCTGGCGGTCGAGGCCACGGCGGACAATGTCAATACCATGCGCATGAACGACAAGGCGCAGCAGGAAAAGCGCCAGCGTGAGCGCGAGGAGGCTTTCCAGATCGCCAATCGCATGAAGGAGCTGACCGTCACGGTCTATGCCAAGGGCGGCGGCGCAGGACGGCTGTTCGGCTCCGTGACCACGCAGGAAATTGCCGACGCGCTGGAAAAGGAGCACGGCATCGCGCTGGACAAGCGCAAGATCGTGCTTGACGAGCCGATCAAGACCACCGGCACCTACACCGTCAAGTGCAAGCTGGGCTATGAGATCACCGGCGAACTGAAGCTGAAGATCGAAGAGGCCTGAGAAATATCGAAAACAGCGCCGCGCGCCCCGCGCAGTGCTGCCGGAAGTCAGTCATCTGCGGCGTGCGGCGTTTTTATGCCGCCCGCCCTTGCTGATTTTTTCAACAAGAAAGAGAAACCCCAAAGGGAGGGAATTCCATGCCCACAACGGAAGAGCTGCTGTCGCGTCAGGCGCCCCATTCGCCGGAGGCGGAACAGTCTGTGCTCGGTTCCATGCTCATCGACAGCCGCTGCGTCAGCGATGTCGTGGGCATCGTGCGCCCGGACGACTTCTATTTGCAGACGAATCGCGACATCTATGAGACGATTTATGAGATGTTCAGCTATTCGCAGGTCATCGATCCCGTCACCGTGCTGGATAAGATGCGCGAGCGCGGTGTCTTTGACGAGCAGAATTCCGCCAAGTACCTCATGCAGCTCATGGAGGTCACGCCGACGGCCGCCAATGTCAAGCAGTACGCGACCATCGTCCACGAAAAGGCGCTGCTGCGCAATCTGTCGGAAACCGCTTCCGGGATCATCGACACGGTCTACGAGGGCGCGGGCAGCGCGCAGGATATTCTGGAGGCGGCGGAGAAGCGCATCTTTGCGCTGCGCCGCGGCAATACGAACGAATCGCTGGAGCACATCGGCACCATCCTGCTCAAGGTCTTTGACCGCCTGACGGAGATGTCCGAGTCCGGCAGCGATATTTCCGGCCTGTCTACGGGCCTGCGCGACCTCGACAAGTTCATCAGCGGTCTGAACAAGACCGACCTGATCATCCTCGCCGCCCGTCCCGGCATGGGCAAGACCTCCATGGCGCTGAATCTGGCGCTGAATGTTGCAAAGAAAAATCCGAAGCGCACGGTGGCCTTTTTCTCGCTGGAAATGTCCAAGCAGCAGCTGGTCACGCGCCTGATCTCCAACGAGAGCTTTGTGGACAACCAGAAGCTCGTCACCGGGCAGCTTTCCGTGGACGAGTGGAGCAAGATCGGCATCGCGGCCTCGGCGCTTGCGCAGACGGACATCCGCGTGGACGACAACCCCTCGCTCACCGTGGCGGAAATGAACGCCAAGTGCCGCCGCATCGACGATCTGGCACTGGTCATCATCGACTACCTGCAATTGATGGTCTCCTCCGGCGGCAGGAGCAATGCCGGCGAGAACCGCCAGCAGGTCGTTTCTGACATCTCCCGCAGCCTGAAGATCATGGCCAAGGAACTGAATGTGCCGGTGATCTGCCTGTCGCAGCTTTCGCGTGCCAATGAAAGCCGTCAGGACAAGCGCCCGATGATCTCCGATCTGCGTGAATCCGGCGCCATCGAGCAGGACGCGGACGAGGTCATGTTCCTCTACCGCGAGGACTATTATAATAAAGATACGGAAAAACAGAATGTCGCCGAGTGCATCGTGGCCAAGAACCGCCACGGCTCGACCGGCACGGTCGAGCTGCAATGGCTGCCGCAGTTTACGACATTTGCCGACCGGGAGTGGAGACACAATGAAGGCTGAGATGCTTTCGTGGTGCCGCCGTCTGGGGCTGTTTTCCGAGGGCGACCGCGTGATCTGCGCGGTTTCCGGGGGTGCAGACTCCATGGCGATGCTGTGGTGTCTGCATTGCCTGCAATCGGAGCTTTCCGTTTCCGTGCAGGCGGCGCATTTCAACCATCGCCTGCGCGGCGCGGAGTCCGACCGCGACGAGCGCTTCGTGCGGGAATTTTGCGCATCGCGCGGCATCGCGCTCACCGTGGGCGCGGCGCCGGAGGGAAGCTATGGCGCGTCCGGCGTGGAGGAAACGGCCCGCCGCCTGCGCTATGCCTTCTTTGAAACGCTGGACTGCGATAAGCTTGCCACGGCGCACAATGCAAACGACAACGCCGAAACGGTGCTCCTGAATCTTATGCGCGGCGCGGGGCTGCGCGGCCTGTGCGGCATCCCGCCGGTGCGCGGGAGGATCGTGCGGCCGCTGCTGTTTGCCTCTCGGACGGAAATTCTGGAATTTCTGCGCGCGGAGGGCGTTGCCTTTGTGGAGGACTCCACCAACGCCGCGGACGACTGCCTGCGCAACCGCCTGCGCCACGGCGTTCTGCCGCTGCTCTGCGCGGAAGCGCCGGAGCTGCCGGGGCGGCTGATGGAGCAGACGCTGCTTCTGCGCGCGGAGGACGAATACCTCGACGCGCAGGCGCAGGCGCTTCTGGACGCGGCGCAGTCCGGGCAGGCGCTCTGGCGCGTGCAGCCCCTGCGCGAAGCACCGGAGGTAATGCAGCGCCGGGCGATCCGGGTGCTGCTGCGGCGGTTTTACCCCGCAGACGCGGCGCAGTGTCATGTGGAGGCGGTGCGCGGCCTTCTGTCGGCGGCCTCGCCCTCGGCGGAGGTTTCTCTGCCCCATGGGAAAATCGCCCGGCGGGTCTATGAAGCCCTGACCGTGCAGGAGGCGGAGGAGGCGGAGCCCTTCTGCGTCCCTCTGCAAATTCCCGGCCGGACGCCGCTTCCGGGAGGAAAAGGCAGTATTTTGTGTACGATCGCGGAATTTTTTGAAAATTCGGGAAAATCCCCGTTTCAATTTGCAATAAAATATGCTATGATTAAAAATCATACGGTCGTTGTCCGTTCCCGCCGGACGGGAGATGAATTCCGCACCGGCGCGCACCGCACCAGCCTAAAAAAGCTGATGATCGACCGCCGCATCCCGCGCGCCCGGCGCGGCGCGCTGTGCGTGTTCGCGTCAGAGGACGGGGTGCTGGCGGTGGAGGACCTCGGCACGGATGCACTTTGTCGGCCTTTGGCGGGAGAACCCGCCCTGATTATACAAATAGAAAAAGAGGAGATGTACCATGATACAAGACATTGCGCGCGTTCTGATCACGCAGGAGCAGCTCAAGACCCGTATCGCGGAGATGGGAAAGGAACTTGCTGAGGAATACAGCGATAAGGAACCGATTTTCATCGGCGTGCTCAAGGGCGTTGTCAACTTCTTTACGGATATGGTGCAGGCGACACCGATTCGCTGCCAGTATGATTTCCTGGCGGTTTCGTCCTACGGTGCCGGTACGACCACTTCCGGTCAGGTGAAAATGCTCAAGGATGTGTCCACGGACATCCGCGGCCGCCATGTCGTGATCCTGGAGGACATCCTGGACACCGGCCTGACGCTGGAGTTCGTGCGGAAGCACCTGCTGGAAAAGGAGCCTGCTTCCCTGAAGATCTGCACTCTCCTCGACAAACCGGAACGCCGCAAGGTCGATATTACGGCGGACTACGTCGGCTTCACGATCCCGAATGAATTTGTGGTGGGCTATGGCCTGGATTATCAGGAATTCTACCGCAACCTGCCCTTCGTCGGCATCCTGAAACCGGAGGTCTATTCCAAATAAAGGAGCAAGCACTTGAATAAACGTTCGAAACTCTTTTCCATTCTGGTCTATGCGCTGGTGTTCGCCTGCATCCTGATCCTGTGCTTCAGTGTGTTCAGCAGTCCGAAGGCGGAGGAGGTCAGCTACTCCGAAATGTGCGGTCTGTTCCGCGCGGAGCAGGTGGAGGCCTTTACCTTTGAGGATAACGTCATCACCATGAAGCTCTCCAAGCCCATGGAGGACGGCGCGACGACGGTGCAGCACGAGCTGGCCAGCCTGAGCATTTTCTATGAAGATCTGGGCGAGACCATCCGCCAGCAGAGCGAGGCCGGAACCCTCAAAGAATACAATTATCTGCCCATGAAGGGAACGCCGTGGTATGTGCAGATCCTGCCCTACGCCCTGATGATGATCCTCCTGATCGTCGCGATGTATTTCCTGATGGCCCGCGCGGGCCGCGGGGACGCGGGCGCTTTTAAATTCGGCAAGGCCAATGTCCGCGTCGGCACCGGCGAAAAGAAGGTCACCTTTGCGGACGTCGCAGGCGCAGAGGAGGAAAAACAGGAGCTGGAGGAGATCGTCGATTTCCTCCGCAATCCGCAGAAATACCGCCGCATCGGCGCCAAGATCCCCAAGGGCGTGCTGCTTGTCGGCCCTCCGGGCACCGGCAAGACCCTGATCGCCAAGGCGGTCGCGGGCGAGGCGGGCGTGCAGTTTCTGTCCATTTCCGGCTCGGACTTCGTCGAATTGTATGTCGGCGTCGGCGCGAGCCGTGTGCGCGACCTGTTTGAGCAGGCGAAGAAGGGCGCGCCGTCCATCATCTTTATTGATGAGATCGACGCCGTCGGCCGCCGCCGCGGCGCGGGTCTGGGCGGCGGTCACGACGAGCGGGAGCAGACGCTGAACCAGCTCCTCGTGGAGATGGACGGCTTTGGCAGCAATGAGGGCGTGATCGTCATGGCTGCCACAAACCGGCAGGACATCCTCGACCCGGCGCTGCTGCGCCCCGGCCGTTTCGACCGGCAGATCTATGTCAGCGCGCCCGACGTCAAGGGGCGCGAGGAGATCCTCAAGGTGCACGCGCGCGACAAGCAGCTTGCCGACGACGTGGACCTCAAGGTCATTGCGCGCTCCACCGGCGGCTTTACCGGCGCGGATCTGGCAAACCTGCTCAATGAGGCCGCCCTCTATTCCGCGCGGCACAACTGCCCCGTCATCACCATGCAGGCGCTGGAATCCTCCATCCTCAAGGTGATCGCCGGGCCGGAGAAGCGCAGCCGCGTCGCGCTCAAGCGCGACCTGCGCATGACAGCCATCCACGAGGCCGGTCATGCCGTGGCGACCTACTTCCTGAAAACGCAGGATCCGGTGCATCAGATCACCATCGTCCCCAGAGGGCGTACCCTCGGCATGACGATCAGTCTGCCCGAGGAGGAGAGCACCCACCTGACACGTAACCAGATGTACGAGCAGATCGTCACCCTGCTGGGCGGGCGTGTGGCCGAGAAGCAGGAGTACGACGATATCTCCACCGGCGCTTCCAACGACTTGCAGCGGGCGACGAAGATCGCGCACGACATGGTCGCCAAGTTCGGCATGAGCGCGCGCATCGGCTCGGTGTCCTATGACAACGATGACGAGATCTTCGTCGGACGCGACTACGAGCGCACGAAGTCCTACTCCGAGCAGACCGGCGCGCAGATCGACGAGGAGGTCAAGGAGATCATCGACAGCGCCTATGCGCAGTGTGCGCAGATCCTCAGCGACAACGCCGATAAACTCCATCAGATCGCGGATTATCTGCTGGAACATGAAACGATGAGCCGCAAGCAGTTTGAGGCCTGTATGCGCGGTGAGCCGATCCCGGAAACTGCGGAGAGCTTCTTCGACGAGACAAAGGCGGAGAAGCCGGCGCAGGACGCGCAGACGGAAGAGAAAGCGGAAGAATCCTCTGAAAAACCCTGATCCAAAACCGCCCGAAATTTTTCGGGCGGTTTTTTGTAAGAAAAAGCAGCTTCGCGCGTCTTATGAACAGGTGGTGAAAGTATGACGCAGTTTGAAGAGATCTATGAGGTGTATTTCCGGGAGGTCTATCTCTATGCCTTTGCATTGACAAAGGATCGCGAGCAGGCGCAGGAGATCACCTCGGAAACCTTTGCCCGCGCGCTGGAGGGCATCGACCGCTTCCGCGGCGACTGCGACGTGCGCTACTGGCTCTGCCGCATCGCGAAAAACTGCTATACCTCCCAGCTCCGGAAGGACGGCCGCCTGACGGAGCTCCCGGAGGAGCTGCCGCAGGAGGGAAGCGTGGAGCAAAATGCGATCGACGCCGCGCTTTCCGAGCAGGCGCAGGCCGCGCTGCACGCGCTGGAGGAGCCGTACAAAGAGGTCTTCATGCTGCGCGTTTACGGCGAACTGAGCTTCCGGCGCATCGGCGCGCTGTTCGGAAAGACCGAAAACTGGGCCTGCGTCGTTTTTCACCGCGCCAGAAACAAGCTCAAAGAGCGAATGGAGGAACCAAAATGAAGCTGTCCTGTGCTGTCGCGGCAGATCTGCTGCCGCTTTACGCTGAGAAAATGACGAGTGCGGAAACCAATGCGCTGGTCGAGGAGCATCTGCGGGAGTGCCCCGCCTGCCGCAAGCGGCTGGAAGAGCTGCAAACTCCCGCGGTTTTGCCGCCGGATACCGATGCAGCCCCCTTGAAAAAGCTGCAAAGAGCCGTGCGCCGCAGACGCCGCGCAGCAGTCTGGACGGCGGTGCTGCTGTCGCTGGCGGTTGCCGTGGCGGTGTTCGGTATGCTGAGTGCGCCGCATTATCTGTCGTATGACCACGCGGTGCGTGTGTCCGAGCGGGAGGACGGCCTTGTGACCGTGGAGTTTCTGCCCGGCGTGACCGGCTATGAGCTGACACGCGAGAAGGAGCCGGATTCCGGTGAGACGGGCTACAGCATTTCCGCGTATTCCACACAGCTTGCGCGCCTGACCGGGCGCGGCACACCGCAGGAGATTGTCTTGAATCCGCAGCATGAGCCGCTCGGTCCCGTTTATTACTGCGAGATGAAGGGTGGAGAGGATGTGCTTCTCTACGGCGTAGCGGACGGCGGACGCATTACACTGCCCCGGCACATGCTGGCATTTTATGCCTATGCGGCCTTCGCGGCGCTGGTGGTCTGTTTGACGCTGCTCTTTGCCTTCTGGAAGAAAAAACGCGTACGCGCGTTTTTTGCGGATGCCGCGCTGGCGCCCGCATGCTATCTCGCTGCGCAGCTATGCATCGGCGGCGCCGCATCGACCTACACACTGCTGCGGGATTTCACGCTGACCGTGCTGCTGGCGGCGCTGCTGTACGCGGCATTGGTGGTGCTGCACCGCGGGGTGCTTCTGCACAGGGAGGGGTAACGGAATCAAAGCAGCGGGCAGGATTCCCTGTCCGCTGTTTTCGTGAAAAAAATGAAATTTCGTCACTTCGACATCTTGACAGGAAATTCGATCCATAAATTCCATATAAAATTGCAGACAGAATTCGACAGAAACGAAAAAAACCAAAACATTTTCGACAAAAAAGCAGCACAAAACGTTTACATAAAATCGAGTTATCGAGAAATAACGGAATTATTGAAACCGAAAACTCCTACAGTATTCATGCAAATATGCACCGCTCGCATCGGCAATGCACAGGCGTGTGCAGGGAGCAGACCACCGGTTTTCAAGAGTTTTGCACATTCTGCACAGAGTTCTGCACAACTTTGCCTGTGCAAACACTTGCGCAAACGCTGCATAGGCCGTTTACATAAGTCCGACCTACGCCGGTAAGACAAATTGTGCAAAATCCTCTTCCGTGAAGCCCGGATGCAGCGCCAGATTGATCGCGCCGGAGAGAACGGCGGAGAGATAGCGGATCTGCGCGTCGATGTCGCGCGGCGTGACGATCATTTCTTCACCGCCGCGGCCGGTGAGGGAGGCCGCGTCCACGACGGTCGGCACGCCGACGGCGTAGACCGGCACGCCCAGCGTCTTTTTCTGGAAGGCGGCGCGGGCGTTCCCCACGCCGGAGCCGGGAACGATGCCGGTGTCGGTCATCTGGATGGTCGTGCACAGGCGTTCCGGCGCGCCGGCGGCCAGCGCGTCAATGCACAGAACGCAGCTCGGGCGCACGTGGGCGCAGGCACCGCGGACGACCTCGATGGATTCCATGCCGGTGGTTGCCAGAACACCCGGCGCAACGGCGCTGACGCTGCGGCAGGTGCCGAAATACTCCGGCAGATGCTCGATGAGGTGGCGCGTCAGAAAGAGCCCCGCGACGGTTTTCGGCCCCAGTGCGTCGGGCGTGACGGCGGTGTTGCCGAGGCCGGCCACGAGGACGCTGTCCTGCGGGCCGAGCGCCATCAGGCGGCGCAGCTCCTCCGCGACGGCGCGGGCTGCCGGACGGGGATCCTGCGCCCGTTTCGGAAGCTCCACGGTTACATAGGTCCCCGCAGGCTTGCCCAGCGCTTCCTCGCCCTGCCGGTTGCGGATCTCCACGTCGGTCACGGCGAAGCCCTGCGTGCTGCGTTCACGGGCGCGCACGCCGCGAAGCTGCGTCGTCTGCCCGGCGGACTGCTCCCAGAGTGTTTTGGCCTCCAGAGCCAGGTCTGTGCGGATCGCCATGCGTGTTTCCTCCTTGCTGTTTGCCTTAGTTTGCCCCGAAAAAGCGCCTTTCGTGAAAAATTTTATAAAAAACTGAAAAAAAGGATTGATTTCTTGGAAAGCCGCAGTTATAATATATTTCTGCATGAGGTTAAATACATGGTTTTTTAGATAAACGCCATTGGAGGAGGTGTAATCCATGCCCAATATCAAGTCCGCGAAGAAGAGAGTTGCTCTTTCCAAGGTCGCCAACGAGAGAAACAAGATGGACAAGTCCGCTCTGAAGACTACCATCAAGAAGTTCGACGCTGCCGTCGCCGAGGGAAACCGCGAGCAGGCCGGTGCTGCTTATAAGGCCGCCGTCGTCGCCGTTGACAAGGCCGTGAACAAGGGGATTCTTCACAAGAACAATGCAGCCCGCAAGAAGAGCAGCATGACCCTGAAGATGAACGCCATGGCGTAAAATCAAGCAAAAGCCTGCCTGATGGTTCTCCATCAGGCTTTTTGCTTGCCCAAATTGCCCTTCGGGGCGATTCGGATAAGCAAAAGCATACAAAAGCTGCAAAATTCTGACAATAATGGCTGCGTCCCGGACGCGGCCGTTTTGCGTTCTCCGGCAGAATGTGGTATAATAACCGGAAAAGGAGGCGAGCCTATGGCGCAGCGCAGCGATCCCATTCAGACCCTGCCCGGCATCGGACCGAAAAAGGCCCAGCTTTTTGCCAAGCTGGGGCTGCATACGCTGGACGATCTTCTGCGGTTTTATCCCCGCGCCTATGAGGATCGCACGAAGCTGGTGCCCATTGCGGAGCTGGAGGCGGGTGTTCCGGCCTGCTTTATCGCCTCCGTGATCTCCAACCCACAGTCGCACGCCATCCCCAAGCCGGGACAGCGGCGGCTGGATGTGACCAAGGTCACCGTCGCGGACGATACCGGCCGGCTGCACCTGACGTTTTTCAATCAGGGCTATCTGGCCGAGAAGCTGCGCCGCGGCGACACCTATTGCTTTTACGGCACGCTCAGCGGCGACTATCTGGGTTACGCGATGACCAACCCGCTCTTTGAGCCGGTGGAGGCCGAGGGCCTTGTGACGCGGCGCATTCTGCCGGTCTATCCCCTCACTGCCGGGCTGACGAACAAGGTGGTCGGCCAGGCTGTGCAGGCGGCGATGGCGCGGGTGCAGGAGCCGGAAACGCTGCCGGAGTCCCTGCGCGCGCAGTATGATCTCTGCGGTGCGGCGCAGGCGCTGCATGAAATTCACGGGCCGACCTCTGCGGAGGCGCTGGAGGCCGCGCGGCGGCGGCTGATCTTCGAGGAATTCTTTATCTTTTTCACCGCGCTCAGTCTGATGCGCGCGCGGCGGACGGTCGTTGCCGTCCCGCCCTACGTGGACACGGAACTGGCGCCCTTCACGGCAGCGCTGCCCTTCGAGCTGACCGGCGCACAGCGGCGCGCAATCGACGAAATTCTGACGGATTTCCGCGCGGGACGGCCCATGAGCCGTCTGGTGCAGGGCGATGTCGGCAGCGGCAAGACCATGGTCGCGGCGGCGGCTGCCTTCTGCACGGCGAAAAACGGCCGCCAGACGGCGCTTCTGGCGCCGACGGAGATCCTCGCCCGGCAGCATTTTGAACGGCTGGAGCCACTTCTGGCGCCTCTGGGCGTGCGCTGTGCGCTGCTCACCGGCTCCATGACACCGGCACAGAAGCGCGCTCTGCGCGTGCGCATCGCGGCGGGAGAGGCGGACGTCGTGATCGGCACCCATGCGCTGCTGACGGAGACGACGGTTTTTGCCGATCTCGGCCTTGTGATCGCCGATGAGCAGCACCGCTTCGGCGTTGCGCAGCGGGCCGCGCTGCTGGAAAAAGGCGCGCATCCGCATCTGCTTCTGATGTCGGCCACGCCCATTCCGCGGACGCTGGCGCTTCTGATGTACGGCGATCTGGAGGTGTCGGTGATCGACGAGCTTCCGCCGGGCCGTCAGACGGTGGAGACCTTTCTGGTCAACGAGAGCTATCGCGCGCGGCTCAACGGCTTCCTGCGCAGGCAGGCGGAGGAGGGACATCAGTCCTTCATCGTCTGCCCGGCGATCGAGGAAAATGATGCCGACGACCTCAAGGCCGCCGAGCAGTGGGCAAAAACCTTGCAGCAGCAGGTGTTCCCGCAGCTTCGCGTGGCGCTGCTGCACGGCAAGATGAAAGGCGCGGAAAAGGAAGAGACCATGGGGCGCTTTGCCGCCGGGGAGTATGACATTCTGGTTTCTACGACGGTCATCGAGGTCGGCGTGGACGTGCCGAACGCCACGCTGATGGTCGTGGAGAACGCCGACCGCTTCGGCCTTTCCCAGCTCCACCAGCTCCGTGGGCGTATCGGCCGCGGTACGGCGAAATCCTACTGTATTCTGGTGTCCGACAGCCGCAGTCCGGAAACCGTACAGCGCCTGCGCGCCCTGTGCGCCACGCACGACGGCTTCCGCATTGCCGAGGAGGACCTCAGGCTGCGCGGGCCGGGCGACTTCTTCGGCAGCCGTCAGCACGGCCTGCCGCTGTTCCGTCTGGGCGATCTTGCGCAGGATCTGGGGCTTCTCAAGCAGGCGCAGCAGGCGGCGGCAAAGACGGTTGCCGACCCGGACGCGCAGCTTCCCGAGGGCCTGCGCGAGGCGGTGCAGACGCTGCTGGAAAACGGCGAATTCTCCATGAATTGAGCGGTTGTCCACAGATTCCGGGGAGAAAATGCCGGCTTTTTTGTGTGGAATCCAGAAAGTGCAAAATAATGATTGTACTGCGAACGAAAATGTAGTAAAATAACTAGAAGCATAAATAAATAGAATTGGAGGAGACTCTGATATATGAAAAAACCGATTGTTCTGATCATTATGGATGGTGTCGGCAAGGGTGACGGCGGCAGCGGCGACGCGGTCGCGCAGGCCAAGACGCCGAATCTGGATCATCTGCTTGCGACCTGCCCGCACAACTGGCTCAAGGCGCACGGCACGGCCGTCGGCCTGCCCAGCGACGACGATATGGGCAACTCCGAGGTCGGTCACAACGCCCTCGGCTGCGGCCAGATCTATTCTCAGGGCGCAAAGCTCGTCAACGAATCCATCCAGAACGGGACGCTCTTCGCCTCCGATACGTGGAAAGAGCTGATCGCCAACGCCAAGCAGGAGGGCAAGGCCCTGCATTTCCTCGGCCTGCTGTCCGACGGCAACGTCCATTCCAACATCAGCCACCTGATCGCCATGCTGCGCCATGCGCACGCCGAGGGCGTCAAGCGCGTTTACTGCCACATCCTGCTCGACGGCCGCGACGTTCCCGCGACCTCCGCGCTGGACTATGTCAAGCAGCTTGAGGACGTTCTGGCCGAGCTGCGCGCCGACGGCAGCGACTACCGCATTGCCTCCGGCGGCGGCAGAATGCAGATCACGATGGACCGCTACGAGGCCAACTGGCCCATGGTCGAAGCCGGCTGGCGCACGCACGTGCAGGGCATCGGCCGTCAGTTCGCCTCCGCAAAGGAAGCTATCGAGACCTACCGCGCCGAAACCGGCTGCATCGATCAGGACCTCCCGGCCTTCGTCATTGCGGAAAACGGCAAGCCCGTGGCGAAGATCGCCAACGGCGACAGCGTCATTCTTTACAACTTCCGCGGCGACCGCGCACAGGAGATCTCTCTGGCCTTTGACCGCAAGGACTTCGACAAGTTCGACCGCGGCGACTACACCGGCGTCAAGTTTGCCGGTATGCTGGAATATGATGGCGACCTGAAGATCCCGACGCACTATCTGGTGCAGCCGCCCGTCATCAAGAATACCCTGACGGAGCTGCTGTGCAAGCACGGCCTCTCCGAATACGCCGTGTCCGAAACGCAGAAGTACGGCCACGTGACCTATTTCTGGAACGGCAACCGCTCCGGCAAGGTAGACGAGATGCTGGAAACCTATGAGGAGATCCCCTCCGACGTCATCCCCTTCGAGCAGGAGCCTGCAATGAAGTCCAAGGAGATCACCGATCACATGATCGCGGCGATGGAGTCGAAGAAGTACGACTTCCTGCGCTGCAATTTCCCGAACGGCGACATGGTCGGCCACACCGGCGTGATCAGCGCGGTCATTACGGCCATGGAGTGCGTGGACGAGAGTGTCGGCCGTATCATCAAGGCCGCCGACCGCTTGGGCTATCTGGTGCTGGTCACTGCCGACCACGGCAATGCCGACCAGATGACCGAAACGAAGAAGGGCAAGACCTCCATCCGCACGGCGCACAGCCTGAACCCGGTGCCGTTCATCATCTACGACCCCGATGAAAAGCATGAACTCAAGGAGGGCAAGTTCGGCCTCGCCAACGTTGCCCCCACCGTTGCAACCCTGCTGGGGCTGGAAAAGCCTGCCTGCTGGGAAGAGAGCATGGTCTGACCGGAGGGCCGGACCCGTTTGAAGTGAATGAAGGAGGGTAATCCATGATTCGCCAGCAAAACGAATTGGGTGAGATCAAAGTCGGCAGTAATGTCTACACCAACATTGCGGGCAATGCCGCGACAAAGTGCTTCGGCGTCAAGGGAATGGCCATCCGCTCCGTATCGGACGGACTGGTCCACCTACTGCGCCGGGAGTCCATGGCCAAGGGTGTGCTCGTCCGCGTGAATGAGGACGAGAGCATCTCCATCGAGCTGCACATCGTCATTGATCAGGGCGTGAATATCCCTGCGCTGGGCGCGTCCATCATTTCCGAGGTGCGCTATATCGTATCCAAACAGACAGAGACCGAGGTCCGGGACGTCGATGTGGTGATCGACTCCATCGTGATCGACTGAGAGGCAGGTGTACCGTAACGTGAGAAATACCATCGACGGGGCGACCCTTCGGAAAATGATCCTCAGCGCGGCTGCCTCCGTTGAAAACCACAAGCAGCAGATCAATGAGCTGAACGTATTCCCCGTGCCGGACGGCGATACCGGCACCAACATGAGCATGACCCTCAACGCGGCTGCCGACGAGCTGCGCAAGGCGGGCGAGCTGAACCTGACCAAGGCTGCCGATAAGGTCGCCTCGGCCATGCTGCGCGGCGCCCGCGGCAACTCCGGCGTTATCCTGTCGCTGCTCTTCCGCGGCATCTCCAAGACCCTCAAGGGCGCGGAGGACTGCGACGGCGTGCTGCTCGCGGCAGCGCTGAACGGCGGCGTGGAGGCGGCCTACAAGGCCGTCATGAAGCCCACCGAGGGAACTATTCTGACCGTCGCGCGCGTTTCCGCAGCCGATGCGCTGGCCACGGAAAGCGCGGATGTTGAGGCCGTTCTGCAGGCGGCGGTGACCTCCGCCGAGCAGGCGCTGGCCGAGACCGTCCATCAGAACCCCGTGTTGGAAAAGGCGGGCGTCGTGGACGCGGGCGGCAAGGGCTGGCTGTATGTGCTGGAGGCAATGCTCTCCGTGTACCGCGGCGTTGAGATCGAGCCCAATGCGCCTGCGGGAGAGGTGAAGGAGCAGGCAGACTTTGCCGAGCTGGGCGACGGCGACATTACCTTCGCCTTCGATACGGTCTATATTATGCGCAAGGCGAGCGAGAATGTCGATCTTGAGCCCCTGCGCGCTTATCTGAACACCATCGGCGACAGCATCGTCATCGGGGAGGACGACGAGTCCTTCAAGGTGCATGTCCACACGGACATTCCCGGTCAGGCGCTGACCGAGTCGCAGAAGTACGGCACGCTGGAGCTGGCGAAGATCGAGAATATGCGGATGCAGTATGACGATCTTGCCTCCGGCCGCACGGCACGCAGCACGGACGATCTGGAAAAGATCGAAAAAGAACTGGAAGAACAGCCCGCTTTCGCCCCGGCAGAGAAGCCCTTCGGCATGGTTTCCGTCTGCGCGGGCAAGGGCCTTGCGGCGGCCTTCCGGGAGCTGGGCGCGGACCAGATCATCGAGGGCGGGCAGACCATGAATCCCTCCACGCAGGACATTCTGGTCAAGATCAACGCGACCCCGGCGGAAACGGTTTTCGTTTTCCCGAACAATAAGAACATCATCATGGCGGCCGAGCAGACCATCCCCCTGACGGAGAAAAAGGTCGTCGTGATCCCCTCCAAGACCATCCCGCAGGGCGTTTCGGCCATGCTTGCCTTCGACCCCGACGCTGACGAGGAAACGAACGTCGAGGCGATGACGGAGGCCATGAAGGGCGTGCAGACCATGCAGATCACCTACGCGGCGCGGGATTCCGACTTCGACGGACACGACATCCACGCGGGCGAGTATCTGGCGCTCTACGGCGGCGCGCTCTTCGGCAGCAACACGGACATCACGGCGTTGCTGCGCGGTCTTGCCGAAAAGGTGCGCGAGGAGAACGCGGAGTTCATCACCATCTACTACGGCGCGGACATCACGGAGGAGCAGGCGGAGCAGACCGTGAAGCTCTTCGGGGAGCTCTGTCCCGATGCGGAGATCAACCTGATCAACGGCGGCCAGCCGGTGTATTACTACCTGATCTCGGCAGAATAATTGTAGATGAAACAAGCAGCCCCGGCCAACCGGCCGGGGCTGCTTGTTTTTTTATGCCTCAAAGAATGCCGTGCACAGGCGGCAGAAGGCGTCCTGATCGCGCAGGCCCATCAGCTCGCGTGCAGAGTGCATGGCCAGCAGCGGCACGCCGATGTCCGCCGCGGGCATGGCCAGCAGCGACGAGGCCATGGAGCCGACCGTGCTGCCGCCGGGGAGGTCGGCGCGGTTCATGTAGGTTTGCAGCGGGATGCCGTGCGCCTCGCACAGACCGCGCACGACCGCGCAGGTCTCCGCGTCGGAGGAATAGCGGGGCGAACGCTTGAGCGCCACACCGCCGTTCAGCACGGGCGCACAGAGGCTGTCGGCATATTCCGGGTGGTTCGGGTGCAGGGCGTGCGCCGCGTCGCAGGAAAGAAGCATCCCGTGCACGCAGGCGTTGAGGAACGCCGCCCGATCCATGCCCAGCGCCAGCGCGATCTTTTCCAGAATGACCGTCAGCGTCGAGCTGTCCGCGCCGCGGCGGGTGTTGCTGCCGATCTCCTCGTTGTCGTAGAGCACCGCGACGTTGATCTCGCTGCCCTGCGCTTCGAGCAGGCCGTGCAGGCAGGCGTGGACGGAGGTCAGGTTGTCCAGCCGCGGGGAGGAAAGGAAGTCCTCCTCAAAGCCTACGGCCTGCGCCTTCTCGTCGCAGTAGGCGCACAGCTCAAAGGAAAGAATGTCCTGCGCGGGGACGTTCAGCTTTTCCGCGAGCTTGCCGGTGAGCCAGCCGTTTTTCTCAAACTCTTTTGCGGCGGTCGCGCAGAGAGGGAAGAGGTCCACGTTTGCTTTCGTCGGCACGCCCTTGTTGACCTCGCGGTTCATATGGATGGCGACGTTGGGAATGGTCAGAAGCGGCCGGTCCCAAGCCACAAGGCGGCGTTCGGGGCGCATGGGGTCCGCTGTGTGCACCAGTACGACGCCGGCGAGGCTCAGAGGACGATCCAGCCAGGTGTTGTAGATCGCGCCGCCGTAAGGCTCGACGCTCAGACGGCAGCAGCCGCCGGAGATCAGCTCGGGCTGGGGCTTGATGCGCATACAGGGCCAGTCTGTGTGGGCCGCCGCAATGCGGATCACGTCTTTCTGCCCTACGGTCACGGCTGCCAGAAAGGTGCCGTTTTCCACAAAATAGCGTCCGCCCCGGTGAACGGAGAAGGGCTTGTTCAGCGCAAGGGGTTCAAAGCCCCGCTCCGTCAGCCAGTGGGCCGCCATATCCACGGTATGCCACGGCGAATGACCGCCGCCGAGCCATTTCATCAGTTCATTGGTAAATTCAGCCATGTTCTTAGCTCCTTTGGTGGGTTCTGCGTGCGGGCAAACCGCTGCCCCGCGCCGCGTTCATGGGTATTATATTTCTTTTTGGTCAAAGAAACAAGTCGGAATCCCACAGCCGAAAACGTGGAAAATGTGGAAAAAACCGCTTGCTTATGGTACAATCGGGTTGTCCTGTTCAGGACGTTACAGGAGGTCTTGGTGTTTCAGATATTATTCGTCTGCCATGGCAATATTTGCCGCAGCCCCATGGCGGAATTTGTCCTGCGGGATATGATCGCCCGGCGCGGGCTGGAAGCGGAAGCGACGGTGGAATCCGCCGCCACCAGCACGGAAGAGATCGGGAATCCCGTCCATCCCGGCACCCGGGAGAAGCTGCGGCAGGCGGGAATCTCCTGTCAGGGCAAGCGGGCCCGGCAGATCAGATCGGAGGATTACGAACGTTTTGACTGGATCGTCGGCATGGACGATTGGAATATGCGCAATCTTCGTCGGGCGTTTCCGGGCGACCCGGAGGGAAAACTGCATAAGCTGCTGGATTTCTGCGGCGACGGCTCCGACGTGGCCGACCCATGGTATACCGGCGATTTTGACGCGACCTGGCAGGACGTGCAGCGCGGCTGCCGGGCGATGATGAAGCAGATCGAAAAGGAGCTGAAAAAAGAATGAGCCAACTGAAAGAAGCGGTGGGGGAGTGGTTCGCCCATGCTGACCCCAAAGCGGGCCTGAAGGAATGGACGAAGCAGCTCTGCCGCATTTTGAGCGAGCATGAGGATGAACTGAAACATATCACCTATTCCTATCGCCTGTGCGCCACCGATACGGGCTATGTGTGCGCCTTTTCGCTGGTGGAGGGCCGCTATATCCCAAAGACCGAAATAGACGAAGCGGACGTGATCGTCTCCGGCCGGGAACGCGACCTGATGGACATCCTGCAGCGGAAGGTGTCGCCCCTGTCGGCACTGCTGCGGGGAAAAATTCAAATCAAGGGCTCCAAGGCCGCTTTGATCGCCTTCGGCGAGTTTCTGTAAGCGGAAAGGAAACATTCATTGGATGATTGGGAGAAAGGAGGAGGACTCATGGAAGATCAGCGCCGGGAAAAGGACAATCCGTTTCAGCCGATCTCGTTGGACGAACGCCTGTCGCGGCCTGTGCCGAAGACTCGCCATACGGCTCACGAGCCGATGATGATGCGCCCGGGCCAGCTGTACGGCCGCACGCCGTTTTATCAGCCCGCCGTCATGGGTTCTCCTGCCCCGACCGAACCGGCGTCTCCGCAGACGATCCCCTTTTCTTCGTTCCAGCCGTTCGGTTCGGTGAACGCATCCGTTGCGCCTATGCAGCCAGAGCCTTTTGCTTCTCCGAGCTTTCGGCCTGTGGAGGAAATTCAGCCCGCAGCGCCGTCCGAGCCTACCTTTCAACCCCTCTGGCAAAGCCCGATGGAAGGATCGCCCGCCGAAAAAGCAGTTGAGGAAAGTCCCTCGCCGGAATATATTCCCGAATCCCAGCGCCCTGTGGAAAAGGATGCGCTGGGTGTACCCAAGTATTTGCAGCGCAGCCCGTCGCTGGGAAAAGCCCAGCCCCGTAATTGGGTTCCTTCTGTTTCCACGACGGCCGAAACAACGGCCCCTGCAGCAGAATGGCCGTCTCTGGACGTGCCGCTGTGGCCCATGACGAAGCCTGTGCCGCTGGAAGAACAGTCCGCGCCCGAAACGAATGCGGCGGAGGAAAACACCCCGCAATCGGCTTCGGAGAGCGAAATGCCGGTTTCCGCAACAAAGCCGGAAAAAATCGCGAAAGTAGAAACAAGTGCGGATGCGCCCGGTGAAGCGCCCCTTTCGAACAAAGCCGAAAACACCGAGACTGTGCAAAGCCAGCCGACCCAGTCGTCCCAGCCCCGACGGCGCAGCCGTATGGCGCGCCGGGAGCTGGAAAAAGCCTCGGCCACGGGGGAAGGAACGCCGATCCCCTCCGAATTTGCCGAAGCGCCCACAGCACCCCATGTCGAGACGGGTACTGTGGAAGAAAGCGAAAACTCCGAGTCGACCCCGGAAATGGCGGCAGAAACGCTTTTGACAGCTGCACCCGAAAAAGAGGAGCCTGCCGTCGCTTCACCGGCAACGGAGAATGGAGCGGATTCCGCTGCATGGGGCAGCCCGGCAGAGACTTCCGCAGCTGCATCACAAACCGAAACGCCTATAGTCGAGCGTCCGTCTCCTGCAAACGGCGAACCCGTGAGAAAGACAAGATTCCATGGGGAGAGCGTACAGCCAGCGGAAAAGTCCGCGAACGAGACGATTCCACAAGAGACCGAGCCGCCTGTCAGTGTCCAGCCCCAAACGGCCGGGACACCCAACGATGTGCCGCCACTCCATGCGGCAGAACTGTCCATGGATGAGCGGATGCCCCCAGCGGTACCCGTGTTCGAAAACCAGCCCCAAACTGCCGAGGCATCAAGCGGTGTGCAGCCACTCCATGAGGCTGCAGCGTCCATGGCCGAGTCAGCGCCCCATGCGGCTGCGCCCGTATTCGAAACACAGCCCCAAGGGGCTGAAACGTCCGCAGCCATGTCTGCGGCGCAAGCAGCGGAAGAGTCTGCCTTCAAGCCGCAGACCCCGGCTGCTGAAACGTCCATGATGGAGCCGCAGCCGCAATCGGACAATGAGTTCACGGTGAAAGATCAGCCCGACCCCGCCGCCGAGCCGCTGTTCTCCGCCGCTCCCTGCCGGGCTGAAAAGCCCGTGAAAGAGGAAAACACAGCGGCAGCCGCTCCTGCCGCAGGGGAAGACGAATGGTACAAGGTTTTTCAGCAGAGTGGCCCTCTGTGGGATCCTGCCGCTTCGCCCATGGGCAGCGAATTGGACGCATTTTTCAGCGACGATGCGCCCAAGGCGGAAATCCACTGGAATTTCAACGAAGACGACCCCTTTGTTCCTTTACAGGAGCAGCCGGTTTCGGAAACGCCCGCGCCAGTGTTTTATCCCTTTGAGGAGGACATGCTGCCGCCCACGGAGGAGAGTCCCTCGAAAGAAGGCTCCGCGCCGCTGCACGGCTTCGACCAGCCCTTTGTTGGCGGTGGTCTGCCGCCGCTTGGCGGGCGGATGGAGCAGCCATCTGCAGATCAGCCCTTCTTTGCCGCCGCTTCTGATTCGGAAGAAACTTCGTGGAATGCGGGCGGACAAGCTGCCGCTCCGGAAATGCCGTTTCAGCCCGGCCAGCCTTACCATTCCGCGCCGGTAGAAAACAACGGTTTTTATGCCGGCGTGGAGTCGAAGAAACCCGAATCGAGCCGCCCGGCGCCCCATCGTCCCTTTGCCCAAAAGCCCGCTGCGGCGGAGAAACCGAAGAAATCTTCCAAACCGCCTAAGGAAAAGCCGCCCAAACCGCCGATTCTCTGGGGAAGGGTGGCGGCCATTGCCGCTGTGGCGGTTATGCTGCTGTTCTGCCTCATCGCCGGGGGAAAGATCCTTATGAGCCTTTCCGCTAACGAACGGGAAATGGCGCAGGTGCGTCAGGCATATCAGGAGCAGCAGGGACAGGCGTTGGAGCAGGCGGGCGTGAAGGTAGATTTGCTGCCCGCCGGGGAAACCTTTACCCCCACGTCCACGCCGCAGGTGTTTGCCGCGCCAAAGGCGGAGGCCGTCCAGAGTGGGAATGGAGGCGAAACGTCCGCCGACACGGTGGAGGAAGAAACCATCCGCACCCGGCTGAGACGCTACCCGGATAACCCGCTGTGCAATGTGCTGGACAGCATGAAGGAGATCAGCACCGAATACCCGGATGTGCTGGCACGGCTGTATATTCCCGGCGTGCTGGACGAGTACGTGGTGCAGCGCAATAATACCTATTACCTGACCCACAACTATCGCGGCTCTTTGTCCGACGGTGGAGCGGTATTTCTGGACAGGGACTGTTTCATCAGCACGCCCCCGGAAAACCTGCTGCTGCGCGGCGAGGGCAACGTGGCGGGCGTGAGCTTTGCTCCCCTGTGGCAGTATGAGTCCGGCGGCATCGGCTTCGCGGCCGGGGCCTGCTTCGCTCAGCTGACCACCCTGTATGAGGACGCGCGCTACGTGCTGTTTTCCGTCATCGTGGCGGACAGCGACCCTGCCAAGCCGGGCTACTTCGACTATGCCTCCCACGATACCTTCGACACGGACGCGCAGATGATGGAGTACGTCCAGTCGGCGGCAGACCGCAGTCTGTATGGATTCTCCGTTTCCGTGGAACCGTCCGACCGGCTGATGACGCTGGCGACGGTGTCCAGCCGGGGCAACGGTAAGTGTCTGGTGCTGCTGTTCCGTATGGTGCGGGAGGGCGAAGCCGTCCCGTGACCCCTTCGTTTCCCTGATTTTTCCACAAGGAGGAAAATTTCGATGGCTGTTTCCAATCGTTGTTTTTATCCCGGTCAATTGCTGCTGCCCCGGGAGGGCACGGCGGCGCTGACCGCGCAGGCCTGCCTGCCCCAGCAGCTGGAAGCCCCGGTGGAAAAGGGTCAGACGGTGGGCACCGTGCAGGTATACCACGGCGAGACTCTGCTGGGCGAATACGAGGTGAAAGCGGCCGCCGACGCGCCCCGTATGGACTTTGGCACCGCCTTCAGCCTGCTGTGGGGCAGCCTGACCGGCTGAAAAACCGAAACATACGCTTCAGCGCACAAAAGCGAAAACAGCCCCGTGCGCAGAAACTGTCTGCCTGAACAAATCTGGATGAAGAAACAAAAAAACACTATTAAAATTGTATGAAATCTAAGGAATTTGACCTTGACTTTACCCGGAGGGAACGGTACACTTATACCAAGATATTTCCTCGCAGGGCAAAGGCCCGGCAAATCGTTTGGAGGTTATAATAAAATGAGTGTCGCACTGAACACGAAACACCTCTCCGGCTTTATCAGCGAAGAGGAATATGCAGCTATCTATCCCCAGGTGGAAGCAGCTCACAAGCAGCTGGAGGCCAAGAACGGCCCCGGCAGCGACTTCCTGGGCTGGATGTATCTGCCCCGTGATTATGATAAGGAAGAGTTCGAGCGCATCAAGGCAGCTGCTGCCAAGATCCGTGAGGATTCCGACGTTCTGGTGGTCGCCGGCATCGGCGGCAGCTATCTGGGTGCCCGCGCTGTGATCGAGGCCGTCAAGGGCCAGTTCCACAATGAACTGGAAAACGGCCTCAAGATCTACTTCTGCGGCAACAGCATCAGCCCCACTTACCTGAACAACATCATCAACCTGTGCAAGGGCAAGCGCTTCTCCATCAATGTCATCTCCAAGTCCGGCACCACCACCGAGACCTCTTTGGCCTTCCGCGTGCTGCGTGAGCTGCTGGAAAAGGAAATGGGCGTGGAAGAAGCCAACAAGCGCATCTACGCCACCACCGACCGTGCCAAGGGCACTTTGAAGCAGCTGGCTGACGCACAGGGCTGGCCTACCTTTGTAGTTCCCGATGACGTGGGCGGCCGCTACTCTGTGCTGAGCGCCGTGGGTCTGCTGCCCATCGCCGCTGCCGGCATCGACATCGACGCTCTGATGCAGGGCGCTGCCGATGCTATGGAGCGCTTCTCCGTACTGAGCCCCGACAACGATGCTTATAAGTACGCCGCCATCCGCAACATCCTGTACCGCAAGGGCAAGAGCGTGGAGATCCTGGAGTGCTACGAGCCGGACTTCGCCCTGATGAACGAGTGGTACAAGCAGCTGTTCGGCGAGAGCGAGGGCAAGGACAACAAGGGCTTGTTCCCCGCAAGCTGCATCTTCTCCACCGACCTGCACTCCATGGGTCAGTTCATCCAGGAAGGCTCCCGCACCATGTTCGAGACCATCGTGGACGTCAAGAAGCCCGCAAAGGACCTGTTCATCGACCCGCTGGAGGGCAACTTTGACGGCCTGAACTTCCTGGCAAACCAGAACATGAGCATTGTCAACCGCAAGGCCATGGAAGGCACCATTCTGGCACACACCGACGGCGGCGTGCCCGAGGTGCTGATCGAGGTGGACGACCTGACCGCCTACAATGTGGGCTACCTGATCTACTTCTTCTGGCGTGCATGTGCATGCAGCGGCTACCTGCTCGGCGTCAACCCCTTCAACCAGCCGGGCGTTGAGAGCTACAAGAAGAACATGTTTGCACTGCTGGGCAAGCCGGGCTACGAGGGCCTGACTGCCGAGCTGGAAGCAAAGCTGAAGTAAATGACAATGATCTCCCGCCGCAAGGCGTGGAAAATACAGGAGGACTGAACTATGATTAAACTGATTGTTGGTACCAAGGGCTCCGGCAAGACCAAGGCTATGATCGACCAGATCAATGATGCGGTCAAGACCTCCAAGGGCAACGTGGTCGTCGTTGAAAAGGGCATGAAGCTCACCTACGACATCTCTTCTTCTGCACGTCTGATCGATCTGGACGAGTACAAGATCTCCGGCGGCGAAATGCTGTACGGCTTCATTGCTGGCCTGATGGCAAGCAACTACGATATCACCGACCTGTACATCGACGGCATCCTGAAGGTGCTGGATCACGATCTGAACCGTCTGGGCGTCGTGCTGGACGAGATCGCTGCCATTGCAGGCGACAGCGTCAAGGTGACTGTGACGGTCAGCGCTGACGAGGCTGCTCTGCCCCACAACGTGAAGAAATACCAGTGATCTGTTGAATTTCGGAATCTGAACTCTATGCAACAGGCAGAAGACCGAAGAAAAAATAAATTTTTTCGGTTTTCTGCCTGTTTTGGTGTTGACAAAGGGGTGCTTTGGCGCTATACTAACAAAGCAGCCTTTTAGAGGTGTACTATGCAATTTGACCTGAGAAAGTTTATCACAGCCGGCACAAGACCGTACCATGCAGAGTTTCAGTGTGATTTATCTGCGTACGATTATGCCGGTGCAAGGATCCCGCAGCCGGTCACAGCCGTCTTTGATGCGCAGACCGATGGCGACGAGGTCCAGATAACGTTGCGGGCAAAGGCATCGGTGCACGGAGAGTGCGCCCGCTGTCTGGACCCGGTCACCCGGGAAGAGACAGTCGATACGGAGTGGACCGTCAAGGAACGGGATCTGGATGACCCGGATTTCGAGCTTCCGCTGGATGAAAAAGGGCATTTGGATGTGGATGAGTGGCTCAGCCAGGAATTCATGTTCCAGATCCCCACGGTGCTGCTTTGCAGCCCCGACTGCGCCGGGCTTTGCCCCGTGTGCGGCAAAAAGAAGGCGGAATGCACCTGTCAGCCGACAGAGCAGGCCGAAGCTCCCGTAGACACAAGGCTCGCAATCCTTAAATCACTGCTGAACTGATAAACCCATCAAGGAGGTGCAAAAATATGGCAGTACCTAAGAGACATCTTTCCAAGGCCCGCCGCGACAAGCGTCGCAGCAATGTTTGGAAGCTGGAGGCCCCCGCACTGGTCAAGTGCAGCAACTGCGGCTCTCTGAAGCTCCCCCACCAGGCATGTGGCAACTGCGGTTACTACAAGGGCGAGGAAGTCATCAAGAAGGCCTAATTTGCGCGTAATTGGTGGCATAATGGTGTTATGTACAGAAGGGGAGGGCGCAAAGCCTTCCCCTTCTTGTGCTTTAAAGGAGGTGGATGCAGATGGCGATCCGGATCGAGCAGGTGGATGCCGGCAGCGAGGCCGAGGCTCTTGGCCTTGCCCCCGGTGACGAGCTGCTGAGCGTGGACGACAACGAGCTGAACGACACGCTGGACTACGATTTTTATACCGACAGCAGCAGTTTCCACCTGAAAGCCCGGGTAGCGGACGGCATCCGGGAGTGGGAGGTGCAGCGGCCGCAGCGCGGCCCCTTTGGCTGCGGGTTCAAGACCTATCTGGGCGATGCAAAGCATTCCTGCTCCAACCACTGCATGTTCTGCTTCATCGACCAGCTGCCCCCGGGCATGCGCGAGAGCCTGTATTTCAAGGATGATGACGAGCGGCTGAGCTTTTTGTTCGGCAACTACATCACCATGACCAATATGCAGGATCACGAGATCGACCGCATCATCAAGATGCACATCTCGCCTATCAATATCTCGGTGCACACCACCAACCCCCAGCTGCGGGTGCGGATGCTGGCCAATAAGCGCGGCGGCGAGGTGCTCAAGTACCTGCCCCGGCTGGTGGAGGGCGGCATTGCCGTCAACTGTCAGCTGGTGCTCTGCCGCGGCATCAACGACGGCGACGAGCTGCGCCGCACCCTTGCCGACCTGCTGGAGCTGACCCCCATGGTGCAAAGCATTGCAGCCGTGCCCTGCGGCATTACGGATTACCGCAAAAATCTGTACCCGCAGGTGCCCTACGATGCAAAGACCAGCGCTGAGGTCATCGACATTATGGAAGAATTCGGTGATGAATGCAAGCGCCGCCACGGCAAGCGCATCATCTACCCCAGCGATGAATGGTACCTCAAGGCGGGGCGCCCCATCCCTGCGG
>OHBD01000386.1_pt1 | contig 27174 bp, 19 predicted proteins | sample 1577291 | NCBI WGS metagenome assembly OHBD01 (sample SAMEA3879572, study PRJEB24766) | human gut metagenome | biome: human-associated habitat; feature: feces | place: USA | collected 1985/1987
TGCATGCGCACACCCGTTTGCGATAATAAACAGGTTAGGTTATGCATCACAAGGAGAGTCGCGCCACCTTGGGTGGCAAATTGAGCGCCGTGCTGGTCGCCGCGGGAAGTTCCGTGGGGCTGGGCAACATCTGGCGCTTCCCCTATGTAGCCGGGGACAACGGCGGCGGGGCATTTCTGATAATCTACATCCTTTGCGTCCTGCTGCTGGGGCTGCCGCTCATGATCGCGGAGTTCACCGTGGGGCGTGCTTCGCACCGCAATGCCGTGGGTGCCTACCGGGCGCTGAACCCACGGTGGAGTTTTCTGGGTTACAACGGCGTGCTGGCCGCATTCCTGATCCTGGGGTTCTACTTCGTAGTATCGGGATGGACGGCCGAATACATGGTGCACTCGGTGACGGGCAGTATCGCTCGTTTCTCGACCGCCGAGCAGTACAAGAGTCTCTTCGAGAACTTTATCAGCAATCCCTGGAGGCCGGTCGTCTACACCTGCCTGTTCGTCCTCGCAACCCATTTCGTGATCGCCATGGGCGTACAGAAAGGCATCGAACGCTCGGCTAAAATCCTCATGCCGCTGCTGTTCCTGATTCTGATCGTACTGTCGGTACATTCACTGCTGATGCCGGGCGGGGAAGCCGGGTTGAAGTTCCTCTTCGCCCCCGACTTCTCGAAGGTGACGCCCACGACCGTGCTCGTCGCACTGGGGCAGGCGTTCTTCTCGCTTTCGATCGGCATCGGCACGATGGTGACCTACGCCTCGTATTTCAAACCGGACACGAACCTGCGCCACACGGCGCTCAACGTCACCATCCTCGACACACTGGTGGCCATACTGGCCGGCGTGGTGATCTTCCCGGCGGTATTCAGCGTAGGCATCGAGCCTTCGTCGGGGCCGTCGCTCGTATTCATCACCCTGCCGAGTATCTTTAACGGCATGCCGCTGAGCATGGTGTGGTCGTCGATTTTCTTCCTGCTGCTGGTCGTCGCAGCACTCACCTCGACCATCTCGCTGCACGAGGTAGTCACGGTCTACCTGCACGAGGAGTGGCACCTGAGCCGTAAGGCTGCGGCATGGCTGACGACCGCCGCCACGGCCGCCCTGGCGTCGCTGGCATCGCTGTCGCTGGGTGCGTTGGGCAGTTGGAAGATCGCCGGGCTCTCGCTTTTCGATTCGCTCGACTTCCTGACGGCCAACATCCTGCTGCCGGCAGGCGGGCTTTTCACCTGCATCTTCGTGGGCTGGAAGCTCGACCACCACATCCTCAAGGCACAGATCACCAACGACGGAGAGCTGAAATTCCGCATCTACGGCCTGTTCAGCTTCCTGCTCCGCTACGTCTGCCCGGCCGTGCTGCTGCTGATCTTCCTCGACAACCTCGGCGTATTCTGACACGGCCGACACGCGTTTCCCCGACCCCGGACTTCGGAAAGTCCGGGGATTTTTATTTCCGCGGCCAGGACGGAATGGAGGGCGTACATTTCGATTCAAAACCACTCTTTCTCAAAAAAGCAGACATTTCGCCCAGTTTTTTTGTGTTTTATTTTGGAAAATAAAATTAAAGATTTATTTTTGTTTCATAATGAAATTAAAAATATTACACATCACAATAAAAAACACAAATACAACCGAAAAACCCAAAAAAGGTAAAAAGCGGCACGAGATCCAATCACGACCGTAAAAGGCAAACCGCGGGCAGCACCCGCGGCCTGCATCCGTTTCAGTGACAAGCTTTCGCAGCGGCAGCCGATTGCCAGGGTATGAAAAAAGGATTACATTCCGGTGACAACGACACACGGAGCCAATTATTAAAATATTTTTGCAGCCGGAGCGACAAAGGCTCCCACCTATAATAATAAAGAAACCATTCGAAAAGACCCGGCCATGAAAAACCTGTTACTTTTCCTGCTGGCCTGCAGCCTCGGCGCCGCAGCCGCAGCCCGCCCGATACGGGGATCGGTCAAATGCGGCGGAAAGCCGATGGGCGGCGTGACCGTAACCGACGGTTATACGTTCGCGCAAAGCGACGAGCAGGGCATATTCACGCTCGATGCCGACGACCAGGCGCTGTTCATCAGTCTGGTGACCCCGTCCGGCTACCTGGCTCCGCTCGATGGGGGCATCCCGCAATTCTACCGTCCCTACGATCCAGCGGCGAAACATTACGATTTCGAACTGTTGCCATGGCCCGGCTCCGAAGCGTATTACGAACTGCTGGCCGTCGCCGATCCCCAGCCCAAAACCGAAACGCATTTCGAACGGCTCTGCACGGAGATCATCCCCGTATTGCAGACGGAAACCGCCGCGAAAAAAGCCCGAGGTATCGCCCAGGCAACGATCTTGTTGGGCGACATCGTATGGGACTCCCCTCAGTTGTTCGCCGGCGTGAAAGCGGAGTTCGCCTCGCTCGGCATCCCCGTATACGGCGTGATCGGCAACCACGACCACGACCTGAACAAATACACCGACCGCGAGGCGACGGAGAACTACCGCCGCCATTTCGGCCCCACCTATTATGCCTTCGACATGGGGCGCACGCACTATATCGTACTCGACGACATCGTTTACCACGGCGCGAAGAAATACGAGGAGCAGATCGACACAATGCAACTGCGCTGGGCCGCCGCCTATGCGGAACGCCTGCCTGCAGGGTCGCGCGTCTGCATCGCGATGCATGCCCCGGCCATGAAATCGTGGCTCGGGAACCGCGTCATGGAGTCGGCCGAGAGGCTGATGGACGCCTTCGCCGGGCACGAACTGCACTTCATCACCGGGCATACGCACCTCAACTCGAATTACGACATCCGCGAGGGGGTCACGGAGCACAACGTAGCGCAGGTCTGCGGCAACCTCTGGTGGGATCCGATCAACTGGGACGGTACGCCCAAGGGCTTCCAGCTGTTCCGCGAATGCGGCGGGGAATTCTCGTGGGAATACCGGAGCCTGGGCGAGTCCCCGGCACGGCAGATCCGCGTATGGCACCCCGGCCAGGTGGCCAAGCACCCGGCCAGCGTCGTGGCAAAGGTGTGGAACTGGGATTCGTACTGGACGGTCGTATGGTATGAGGACGGCCGTTACCGCGGCGCCATGCAGCGTACGACGCTCGACGACCCCGATTATACCGCACACATCGACTCGCTGAAGGCCGCCGGGAGGAAAATCTCCAAAGTCCAGCGCCCACGCCCGACGAACTTCTATTTCACGGCACGCCCCTCGGCATCGGCCCGCGAGGTGGAGGTGGTCGCCACCGACCGATTCGGCCGCCGCTACTCGGAGCGCATCGCACTCGGGCACACCGACTGACATACAGGACACCAACACCAAAATCATCAATAGCCTATGAAAAAACTGATTACTTTAATCGCCGGGTTGCTGCTCGTCGCCCTGCCGGTCGGACTGGCCGGTTGTGACGACAGCGACAAGGAGATCTACAACGATGGCCGGCTGGTCACCGATGTAGTTATTCCGACCTCGATGACCGTCTACCGCGGGATGGAGGTTTCCGTTTCCGGCTACGGCTTCGCCCAAGGCGACGCCATCGCGTTACGCGCCGGCGAGGATCTCCCGGCAGCGACCACGGTAGCATCGGAAAAACTGCTGACGTTTGTCATACCCGACGGCGCGGCAGACCAGACCGTCTATAAGGTCGTGCTCAACCGGGCACAGGACTACCAGGTGCTCGGATCGAGCAAGATGACCGTACAACTGGCCATCGACGTCGACCTGGGCAAGACCATCTCGGGCAACTGGGGCGGCGACGCCGTGATCCGCGGCCGCGGTTTCATGGCTACGGACAAACTCCTATTGGAGCAAGGGGGGGGGGAAGTTCGAAGCGCCGGTCAAGGGTGCTGACGATTCTTCGCTGACCTTCACCATTCCCCAGAACGCCGCCGACGGCGACTGCGAATTCACCCTGCAGCGCGGCGCAGAAGAGCAGGCACTGGGCTCCGCCAAACTCAACCTCTCCCTGGGCGGCGTCACCGTACCGGACAAGGAGGGCGCGACGATCAAGGGTATCGTCCACCTGGCAGGACAAGGCATCGCCGACGTCCTTGTCTCGGACGGCGACCTGATCACCAAGACCGACGCCAACGGTTTCTATTGGCTCAATTCCGAAAAACGCAACGAACTCGCCTTCGTCATCCTGCCTGCGGGCTATGACGTCCCCACCGTCAAGGCGATGCCCCAGTTCTGGCAGCCCTGCACGCTCGACGCAAACACCGTCGAACAACTCGACTTCCAGCTGCTCAGGGCCGACAACGACTCCCACACCATGCTCGTGGCCACGGACATGCACCTGGCCAACCGCAACACCCCGAAAGATTACGTTCAGTTCGCCGACGGCTTCGTCAAGGAGTTGACATCGGCCTACAACTCCGCCGCACCCGGAAAGGTATACTGCCTCAACCTGGGCGACTTCTCGTGGGACGACTACTGGTACGACAACAAGTGGGCGCTGCCCGAATGCAAGCAGACCGTCGAGGATTTCAATTTCCAGATGTGGTCGGTGATGGGCAACCACGACAACGACCCCTATGTAGCCTCCGATTTCGGCGCCGAAGGCCCCTACCGCCAACACATGGGCCCGGTTTACTACGCCATGAACATCGGCCGGATACACTACATCATGCTCGACAACACCGAGTACCTCAACACGGGCGGCTCGCAGGGTACGGTCGGTTTGCGCAATTACAACCGCCGCTTCGACGACCGGCAGCTGGCATGGCTCAAGGAGGAACTCACCCATGTCGACAAATCGACCCCGATCGTCGTGGGATGCCACTGCCCGCTTTACTCGTACAGCGGAAGCGGCGGCGTGAGCGTAGCGCTCCAGACCCAGGCCGACATCGACAAAATCCTGAGCTGCTTCGCCGGCTTCAGCAACGTGACTTTCGTCACGGGGCACACGCACGTGAACCGCAATATCCAGTCGCCGACCTATGCGAACGTCTACGAGCAGAACATCGCGGCGGTCTGCGGCACCTGGTGGTGGACGCAGCAGTACGGCAACAACAACGTCTGCACCGACGGTTCGCCCGCGGGTTACAAGATCTTCACGGTCGACGGAACCGACCTCAAATGGCAGTACAAAGCCACGGGGCTTCCCATCGAAAAGCAATTCATCACCTACGACATGAACGAGGTCAAGGAGTACTGGGCCACCGACGCCACGGCACTCAAGGCCTTCGCCGCAGGCAACGACATGCGAAACCGCGACAAGGATTATTCGACGGTGGGCGAAAATGCCGTCTACATCAACGTCTGGGCCTACGAGCCGGGCTGGACGGTCACCGTGACGGAGAACGGAACCCCGCTCGACGTGAAACAGGTCTGGAGCAAGAAAGACCCGCTGCACAGCATTTCGTACGACATCCCGCGCGGCGCGGCCAACAACGGCACGCTCACCTTCCCCTCGACCTCCTGCATGCATATGTTCGAGGTTACGGCCTCCTCGGCGTCTTCCACGCTGGAGATATCGGTTACCGACCGCTTCGGCAACGTCAGCACGGAGTCGATGACCCGGCCCAAGGCGCTCACGACCGACGTGACCAAATAACCCTCAAAAAACCTTAAGACAATGAAGCGTATAATGAACAAATGGTTGTGGTCGTTATTATGCGTCACGCTCCTGGGAGCCGCGGCGTGCAGCGACGACGACACCGAAGGGGATTCGGGGAACCCCATTCCCCCGGCACTCTCCACCGAAAACCTGCCCGATGCAGGACTGAAGTTCCTCTATTCGGCACTGACCCCGCATACATTCACCATGAACGTCGACGCGCCCTGGGAGATCACCAAGACCGCAGGCTGGTTCGTCGTCACCCCGAACAAGGGCGAGGCGGGCCAGAATATCCAGGTCACCGTCACCCCGGCCCTGAACCAGGGCGAGGCGCGCGACGGCGAATTCACCATCCGCGCCAACAGCGGCAACAACCTCCATCCCTGCCTGACGGAGAAGAGCATCCCGCTTTCACAGGACGCCTACCTGGCGGCCGGCATCGTGATAACGGGGCTCGACGAACGCCTGCTGGCATTCGAAGCCGAAGATACGGATCCGGTGGTCTTCACCGTCGAGACATCCTACGACTGGACGCTCACGGTGGAGAACGAGACCTGGCTGACGGTAGCGCCCAAGAGCGGCAAGGCCGGCTCTGCGGCCCAAGTCACCATCACGCCCAAGGCCAACACCACCGACGAACGCCACGAGTCGAAAATCACGATCACGGCCGGTGACGCCGAATTCGGCGAGAACACCGCCGAAGAGATCATCGAGCTGGTTCAGGCGCCCTACATGCCCAAGGACACGCATGCCGAGGGATACGTCTTCTTCAGCGACGACTTCCAGTGGATTCCCGACAACTGGGTGAGCCCCTACACCAAGTACGGCTGGCCGAGCGTATCGATCGACGGCACGAACGGCAACGAGTTCGCCCTTTCGACCGACGGGATGAAAGAGGCCGTAGCGGCCAAGGGCTACACCTACACCCCCTCGGTATATGCCCGTTACGAAGGCCATGTCAAGCTGGGTAAGACCGCCAACATGGGCGCCATCACGATTCCCGCGCTCACGGGCATCGACGCCGGCAAGGCCGCGACGCTGCTCGTGCAGTTCGACGCAGCCGCCTATTCGTCGGCAGGCGGCACGGTGGACAACGGCGACGACCACATGGACGTCACGATCGAAGGCCCCGGCACGATCGGCGACCTGGTGGAAACCTCCGCGCTGGTCGAAGTGAAGAACGTCTGGGAGTGGACACGCTACTCGCTGATCGTCTACGGCGCTACGAACGAAACCCGCATCACCTTCGGCAGCGAGCGCGAAGTGAAGTGCCGCCTCTACCTGGACAACATCACCGTGACGCGCGCCAAGGACGAGAACCCCGAAGCCCCGGCACCGGAGGCACTCGTCACCCCGTTAGACAAGGAGATCGTCAATACCTCCGATCCGAGTCTCTTCGATGCCAACAGCATGGTGGTTGCCGAAGGCGGCACGCTGACCTGCTCGGTGCGCGTCAACAAGGCCTGGACGGCAGAGACCGACTGCGACTGGCTGACGATCACCACCGTACGCTGCGGCGACGCAGACCCGTCGACGGTAACGGGCGCCAACAACGGCGCATCGCTCTCGAACGGCGTGGCGACCGTCAAGGCCACGGGGCTGCCCTACATCACCACCAAGGTGGAAGTAGGCAGGAACTCCGGAGGCGAAAGCCGCACGGGCCATATCATCATCAAGTCGGAAGGCGCAGAGATCGAGAAGGTTGCTGTCACGCAGGCTTCCGGGGCACAGATCACCATCGAAGGGCTAACGGACAATACGCTGGAGCTCAGCGACAACCCCACAGAATCGGGTGCCGAGGTGAAATTCACGGTCAACGCCCCCTATCCCTGGACGATCGCCCCATCGGGCGCTGCGGCATGGTACGAGGTGAGCCCCGGGCAGGGTGCCGCCAACACCGACGTGGAGGTAACGGTCAAGGCGCTTGAGCAGAACCTCTCGTTCCGCCGCTTCGGCGAGTTTACGATCACGGCGGCCGAGGGCGATGCAACCCTTACCGAGAAGATCGCGCTTTCGCAGCAGCCCGTATCGCCCGGAACGGTGAAATGGAACTTGGCGTCTCCCGTACAATGGTCGTTCTCGGAAGAGGATATGGGCAACTACGCCCAGGACTTCAAGGGCGGGCCCGACAGCCCGTACAACACGGTGCTGGCCCAATCGGGGCCGGGGTACCTCTCCTATACGCACACGGCACCGAGCGATCCCGACAAGAAATGCGAACGCATCGTCGGCAGTACGGGCCATCCGTACATCACGGGCGGCTGGCCGGGCGACTACTGGACGTTCGCCGTCCCGGTGACGAACCTCGACGCAGGCACCAAAGTCCGCTTCACGGCGATCACCCGCACCTCGGCCACCGGCCACAAATTCTGGCGGATGGAGTACAACGACGGCGGCACCTGGAAACCCGCCGCGGCATTACAAACGACCACGGAAACGGGGGAAGAGGTCTCCTACACCCACGCCATGAAAGCCGACGAGACGACCTACATCACGGTCGACGTGACGGTCACCTATGCCAATGCGATCTCCGGCGGCAACATCGAATTCCGGTTCGTCTGCGCAGCCAACTGGCAGGCCAACGGCAAGGGCGCACTCACCAAGCCCAACGGCGGAACGATACGCTGGGGCGGAGCCGGAACAGCCGACAGCCCGAGAATACAGATCGTACCCTAAACCGACCTTGACGGCTGCGGCCGCCCGCAGGACGACCGCAGCCGTTCGACAAAAAAACCCGAATTAAAAAAATCAACAATATGAAGCTTAAAACATACATACGGAATGCTTTGGCAACCGCGGTAATGTTGCTGGTCGCTTCGGCCGCCTGGGCCCAAAGCCGCAACATCACGGGCATCGTGTTCGACACGGACGGCAAAAGCCCGCTCGTCGGGGCCACCGTCATCCTGAAGGGGACTGCGACAGGCACGATTTCGAACGCAGACGGAACCTATACGATCCATGTCGGCAGCGACAACGACGTGCTGGTCTTCCAGTCGCTGGGTTATGACCCGCAGGAGGTCACGGTCGGAAGCCGCACCACGATCAACGTCACGCTGAAAGAATCGGCGCAGAAGATCGACGAAGTGGTCGTCACGGCACTCGGCCTGACCCGCTCGGAGAAATCGGTCGGCTATGCCGTTTCGAAAGTCTCGGGCGACGAACTCACCAAATCCATATCGAGCAACTGGGTGACGGGGCTCAACGGCAAGGTCGCCGGTATGTCGATGTCCTCGGCGGGCACCGGCCCCGGCGGTACGGTACGTGTGACGCTGCGCGGCGACACGTCGCTCAACTACGGCGCCAACGAAGCGCTGTTCGTCATCGACGGTATCCCGATGAGCAACGGCACGGTAGCCTCCGGTTCGGGCGCCAACTATGCCAACAGCAACGCCCCGGTGGACTTCGGTAACCCGATCTCCGACCTCAACCCCGACGACATCGAGAACGTCTCCGTCCTCAAAGGCCCCGCCGCAGCCGCGCTTTACGGTTCGATGGGCCAGAACGGCGTGGTGCTCATCACCACCAAGTCGGGCCGCGAACAGCGTGGTATCGGCGTTACCTACAACGGTTCGGTGACCTTCGAGACCGCAGGCTTCTGGCCCGAATTCCAGGAGGAATACGGCCCCTCGGCCGTCACCACGTCGCTCACCAACCGCGTCGCATCGGCATGGGGCCTTCCCGGCACGATGACCTACGACGGGCAGCCCGTCCGCCAGCAGATCTCGCGCTACACGTACGGCGAGCATTTCGACTCCAGCAAGCTGCGCTATCTCTACATGTCGAAGAACTGGGAGACCGGGGAGTTCACCCCCCTGCCGTGGGTATACGCCGACGACTGGTTCACCGGCCTCTTCGAAACGGGCGTTACGTGGAGCAACTCGGTGACCATCGACGGTTCGACGGGCAAGGGTACGAGCACGCGCTTCTCATTCACCGACCTGCGCAACGACTGGATCACGCCCAACTCGGGCTACGAACAGCAGACCTTCGCACTGGCCCTGAACCAGAAGATCAGCAAGGCCATCAAACTGGCGGCAAAAGTCAACTACATCCGCAAGAACAGCGACAACATGCCCATGTCGGGTTACAGCCAGGGTTCGCCCATGTACGGCCTGATCTGGGGCTACAACACCAACCCCATCTCGGCTTACCGCGACGAGTACATGCAGGGCCGTTATACCTATGCCAACTACCTGGCAGGCAGCGGCGAAGACAAATACAACACCACTTCGGGGCTTATCTACAACAGCCTCGAGGGCCACAACCCCTACCGCACGCTGTACGAGGAGCTGAACAAACTGGATCGTGACCGTTTCTTCGGCAACGTGAGCATCGACTTCACGATCCTGCCCGAGCTGACCTTCACGCTGCGCGGCGGCTTCGACGCCAATATCGAATGGCGCTCGCAGCAGAAACCCTTCATGTCGCTCGACAACCGCTACGGCATGTACCGCGAGAAGACCATCCGCCGCTACGACTACAACTCGGACTTCCTGCTCAAGTACAACAAGCTGTGGGATCGCTTCGGCGTCACGGCGGCATTCGGCGGCAGCGTCCTGCGCAACAAATACTACTCGACCACCATCACCGCCTCGCAGCTGAGCAGCGAAGGCCCCGGCATGTATTCGTTCGCCAACGCCGCGGTAGCCCTCGACACGTCGCCCTACCGCAGCAACCGGCAGACCAACAGCCTTTACGGCTTTGTCAACCTGTCGTGGGACGACACCTACTTCCTCGACGTCACGGCCCGCAACGACTGGTCGTCGACGCTGGCTCCCTCCAACTGGAGCTATTTCTACCCGTCGGTATCGGCCAGTATCCTGCTCGACAAGGCGTTCAAGATCAACTCCCCTCATGTCAACATGATCAAGCTGCGCGGTTCGTGGGCACAGGTGGGTAACGACACTTCGGTCTTCTCGCTCTACGACGACTACTCGACCACGGACTATCCGGGCGGCGTCACGCTGCCTACGGCCAGCAACTACCCGTACATCCTCCCGGAAAAGACCAGCAGCTGGGAAGTCGGCCTGGAAACCAAGTTCCTGGGCAACCGGCTCAATGTCGACGTGGCGCTCTACAAGACCAGCACCCGCAACCAGATCATCAGCGCCGAAACGAGCGCCGAAACCGGCAGTACGTCCCGCAAGATGAACGCCGGCCTGATTACCAACAAGGGTGTCGAGGTCACGTTCCGCATGGTTCCCGTCCGCACGAAGGACATCAACTGGGAGATCAACGGCAACTGGTCGCTCAACAAGAACAAACTCAACGAGCTGCAGAACGGATGGGATCCCGCAACGCCGTTGCAGACCTCGACCTCGACGACCATCGGCAGCCGTATATTCGTCTACTCGTACGTGGGTAAGTCCATGCACCAGCTCTATTCGGCCAGCCACTACGAGTACGCGCCGGAGGGTTCGACCTACACGGACGAAAACGGCAACCAGGTCGACTGCTCGGGCATGCAGATCATCAACGCCAAGACCGGCTACCCGCTGCTGACCAAGGAGACCGACTCCAAGAAGTTCGAGCACCTGGGCAGCGTAATCCCCGACTGGAAGGCAGGCTTCGGCACGACGTTCCGCTACAAGAACCTCTCGCTGAGCGCGCAGTTCACGGCGCAGGTCGGCGGCGTGGCCTACTCGGTGACCAACTTCGCACTCTCGTACCAGGGCAAACTGAAGAACTCGCTCGCCGGACGTGACGACGGCCTGGTTCTGCAGGGCGTCAACGCCGTGGACAACGGCGACGGCACGGTTTCCTACCAGAAGAACACCGCCGTCACGGAGAACATCTACACCTACTACCAGTCCTACAAATGGGTGCGCGACAACGGCCGTGAAAACACGTTCAGCACCGACTTCCTCAAGTTCAAGGAGCTGCGCATCGACTACCAGCTGCCGAAGCACCTGATGGCCAAGACCCGTTTCCTGCAGGGCGCGTCGATCGGGTTCTTCGCCACCAACCTCTTCTGCATCACCGACTGGCCGCAGTTCGACCCCGAGGCGGCAGGTCTGGTCAACGGTACGAACATTTACCCCGGTATCGAAACCGTCACCTTCCCGATGACGCGTACCTACGGTATCAACATCAAACTTCAGTTCTAAAACTGCGAACGCCATGAAATACGCAAAATATATCCTGATACTCGCGCTGCTCGCCGCATCGGGCGCATGTACGAAAGATTTCGAGGATTACAACACCAATCCGAACAAACAATCGGAAGGGTCCGTAGCCCCCATCGCGCTGCTCGAACCGCTGATTTACAGCTCCACGAACAGCTATTCGTCCTACATGCTGAGCATCGCCAACGAGATTTCGCAGGTCACCGTGGCCAAGTCGACACCGCGCCGCGAACACTGCTACAACCTTGCCGACGGCAATTTCAAGGCCATCTGGAACCTCGGGTACAAATGGGCCGGCAATGCCAAGCACATGTACGACCTGGCCGTGGCGCAGAACCAGCCCAACTTCCAGGCCATCGGCCTGACGCTGAAGGTCTATAACATGTCGATCCTCACCGACATGTTCGGTTCGATCGCCTACCGCGAGGCGCTCAAGGGCGGCGAGGGCATCAACACCCCGCATATCGACTCGCAGCAGGAGGTCTATACGGCCATGCTGGAGGAACTCGAGCTGGCCAACTCGCTCTACAACGCCAGCCTGGGGCTGGACGACCCCACCAAGGACGGCATCTACGGCGGCGACATCGCCAAGTGGCAGAAATTCACCAACACGCTGCGCCTGCGTCTGCTGATGCGCGTGAGCGGCCGTAACAACGCCTTCACCCCCACGGTCGGCGAGCAGATCAACCAGATCATCTCCAACCCGGGCAAATACCCCGTCTTCGAGTCGAACGACGACAACGCCACCGTGAAGTTCTCCGGCAGCGCGGAGTATTACAAGACCTATTTCAACTCCAGTTCGTTCCCCGACGACAAGAGCCTGTCGAGCGACCACCACATCGCCGCACAGCTGCTCGACCTGCTCTACGACGCTTCGGACGGCTTCGTCGACCCGCGCCTGCGCATCTGGATCAAGCCCCGTTACGTCCAGTATCCCAGTGCGACCGAGCCCGATGTGATCCGCGAAATGATCGGCGCCGTCTCGGGCTGTACGATCAACTACAACGGCATCACCTCCATCAGCGAACGCGAACCCTACCTGCATTACGAAACGCTGGTGGGCGACACGCGCCCCAACCACATGCTCGACTACGACGAGCTGCTCTTCATCAAGGCCGAAGCAGCGATGAACGGCTGGATATCGGGCTCCGCCAAGGAGTATTACGAAGCGGCGATCACCGCGTCGTGCCAGAAATGGGGCGAATACGGCATTTACGCCTCCTACCCCGAACTCAACGCGTCGAACAAGATCGAACTGAAAACCGTAGCCATCACGCAGAAGAACATCGCCGCACTGCTGGCGAGCGACCACGTAAAATGGAATAATACCCAGCAGCGCCTCGCCGAGCAGAAATGGCTCTCGCTGTTCTGGGTCATCGGCTTCCAGATGTACCACGAAATGCGCCGCACGGGGTATCCCGAGTGCAAGACCGGCATGGGAACGATCGAGCTGAACGCCACGGGCGGCAAGTTCATCGCCCGCTATCCCTATCCGTCGATCGCGATCGCCAACAACCGTGCGAACTATACGGCCGCATTCGAGGCACAGGGCGGTACCATCAACGACAACACCATGGTCTTCCCGATCTGGTGGAGCGGCCAGGCCGTCGCCAAGGATGCCGGGCAGCCGTGGGAACACTCGTTCCGCAAGAATGTCATCGCCGAAGAGAACTTATAATCTAAAAACGAACGCACTATGAACGCGAAAAACATATTCCGCAACATAAGGGGCCTGGCCATGTCGGCGCTGCTCCTGATCCCGGCGGCCTTCGTCTCGTGCAGCGACGACGACACGGAGGGCGGCAGCCCCTACTTCCGGCTGGAGAATACCGTCGTATCGAGCAAGCTGGTGACCGCCTCCTCCGACCTGGGTTTCGACGCCGAGGCCATCATCGGCGACGCCACGCTCGAACTGATCCGTTACGACATCCGTTCGAACTGCAACTGGAGTGTCGAATGCAACTCCACGGACGGAGACTGGATCAAATTCTACCCCAAGACAGGCCAGGGCGACGGCAAGGTACGCTTCTGCCTGGACGATAACGACGCCAACACCCCGCGTTCGGCGACGGTCGTATTCCGCTATGCGGACGGCAGGCAGACCGAAACGACCCTCGTCGTCAACCAGAGCGCCAACGAACCTTACATCCGGTTCGTCGTCAACAACATCGAGACGAACGAGATCGTAGCGGGACGTTATGCCGCCCATTACGACATCAGGGTCGCGTCGAACGTGACGCCGTTCTACGAACCCGAAAAAGCCGAATGGGCAACCTTCACCGAGACGGGCAACGGGACTTTCACGCTCGACATCGAGGAGTATCCCGAGCAGCCGGCATCCCTGAGCCGTGATTTCAGCATCGCCTTCAAGGGCAGCGGCCAGTACAAGGACATCAGAGCCGACCTAAACATCCTGCAGGACATCACGCCGCAGATCGAGATTACGAGCGAGGACATCGGCGACGACCTGGCACTGCCCCCGTTCCCGGCCTACCAGCCCAATGCATTCACCTTCAAGGTGAAATCCAACTGGGACTGGACGATTTCGGTTGCCGAGAACGCATGGATCGAGGTCACGCCCTCGGCCGGCGAAGCGGACAAGGAGTATGTCATGACGGTGAAAGCGACCAGCAACCTCTCGCTCGACGAACGCTCCGCTTCGTTCTCGATCATCTCGGACGAGGTGCTCGGCACCAAAGCCGTCAAGGAGATCTTCGTGACACAGGAAAGCCTGGCGGAAGGCGGGCCGCTGGAAGGTCTGGACGCTCCGGTAAAGTGGTTCTTCAACGGTGCATCGGGCACGGACTACACGGTTCCGAAAGAGCAGTTCGAGCAGAACAACAAGCTCATGGCCTCGTCGGGCGTAGGTTATATCTCCTACTTCCACACCTTCAACTCCGACGGCAGCCTGCACCCCAACAGCACGCGCATGATCGGCGGCACGGGACAACCCTACGTCACGGGAGCATGGAAGGGCGACTACTGGTTATTCGAAGTTCCGGTCAAGAACTTCAAGTCGGGAACGAAGGTTCGTTTTACGGGTCTCACACGTATCTCCGGCACCGGACAGAAGTACTGGAGCCTGCAATATATGGACGGTACGAGCTGGAAACCGGCGACCGACACGCAGACCGCAACCGTCAACGGGGAACAGATCACCTACACGCATCTGGTACCGACGGCCAACATGCAGATCGACGAGACAATGACCTTCGCACGCGGTATCAGCGACGGCAGCGTCAAGATCCGGTTCTATTGCGAAGCCAACACCACGGGCGGCACGGAACCCAACGGCGGTACGATCCGCTGGGCAAGCTCCGCCGATAACGGGTACAACGACAGTCCGGTCATTCAGGTTGTCGAATAACACCGTTCGATCCCCATACCGAAGAGGGAGGCCTGAAGGCCTCCCTCTTCTTTTATTCCGCCCCGGGTGGCAACGGCGATGGCGGTGGTACAGGCCTCCGAAGGCCGGGCCCGCCGGGCCCGAGGCACATGCCTTTCCGTCCAAGCCGTGAATGGCGCCCCGGAGCATATCAGGCGGCGGAGAGGGACGCACGGGCGCCGACACGGACACACAACTCGCGGGCACACGAGTTCAAGACGCACAGCACACGGTTCACGGAGCACGGTTCCCAGAGCACAGGACACGGATCATAGGTCATGACACACGGACGCAACTGATAACCGCTACGCACCGCCGGAAACGCCGCAAAAAAGGGAGCCTATGAAAGGCTCCCTTTAATATCTGTACCAAAGTCGTCAGTTGATGTTCCGCCGGTCGGGTTCGTGGTCGGGGGAAGCGGCTTCCATGTCGATCTGCAACTTGACCATGTTGATGGCTGTCGCAGCCGCTTCATCGCCCTTGTTGCCGTGGCGGCCGCCGCAGCGGTCGAGCGCCTGCTGCATGTCGTTGACGGTCAGCACACCGAATGCGATCGGCATGTTCCACTGGATCTGCAGCTGGGTGATACCCTGCGTCACGCCCTGGCAAATGAAATCGAAATGGCGCGTATCGCCCTGGATGACACACCCGAGCGCGATCACCGCGTCGACATCGGTATATTCGGCGAAAAACTGTGCGCCGAGCGCCAGTTCGAACGTCCCGGGGACATATTTGATCTGGATGTTCAGGTCGGGGCATCCGGCGGCACGCAACGTGCGCACGGCGCCTTCGAGAAGGGCTTCGGTGACCTCGCGGTTCCACTCGGCCACGACGATGCCGAACCGCATCTCGGCGGCCGAAGGCAGGGGTGAATCGAATTGGGAAAGGTTATGCTTCTTGGTCGCCATAGTCTCCGGTTATTTTATGCTGCCGAGAAGTTTCTCCGCGTCGCGTGCGTCCATCGACGCCGGGTACGAAGTCAGTATCTGCTCGTAGTATGCGGCCGCTTTCGCGCCGTTGCCCTGGGCCTGCTCGGCCAGGCCGGCTTTGCGGAGGTACATCGGAGCGGTGAGGTTGTTGTCGGCAGCCGCTACGGCTTTGTCGTAGAATTTCACAGCCTTGGCATAGTCCTTCTGCTCGACGGCGATGTCACCCTGCAACCCGTAGTTCTGGGCGTTGATCAATGCGCCCGGGATACCCTTTACGGGCGAATACCTGGCCAGGAATTTGGCGGCATTCTCCAGGTCGCCGGCCTTCAGGTAACAGATGCCGGCGTAGTGTTTGGCAAGGTTGCCCGAAGGGGTCGAGCCGTACTTCTCGATCACCTCGAGGAATCCGGCGCCGTTGGCATCGCCTTCGAGTGCCAGCGCATAGTCCGCATTCTGATCCTCGAAACGGTACTGCGCCTCGGCGATCATTTCGGCGGCCTTCTCGGCACGCGGCGACACGATCAGTGCGCGGTAGCCGAAAACGAGGGCTGCGAGCACCAGCAATCCGAGGAAAACATACGACAACATACGGCCGTTCTTCTCGAAGAAAAACTCAGTTTTGTTCATTGCTTCGCCAAGGGTTTCCTGCTCGGCGACATGCTGTTTTGCCATAAAAATCTATCTTGTTTAGTTTATAATTCCGTACGTTAGGCAGCAAAGATACAAAACTATTCACAATGTACAATGCCGCATCCCGATTTTTTGCAACTCGGGATACATGCGACGGGCGCAATGCCCAAATAAATTTGGCATTGCGCTCGGCTTGCACTATCTTTGAACCATGTATCTGAAGAAAATATCGCTGCTCAACTTCAAGAATATCGCACAGGAGGAACTCGCCCTGTGCCCCGGCATCAACTGCCTGGTGGGCGACAACGGGGCGGGCAAGACCAATGTCATCGACGCGGTCTATTACCTCTCGATGTGCAAGTCGTCGCTGACGATGACCGACGGGCAGAGCGTCCGCCACGGCGCGGATTTCTTCCTCGCCGAAGGACAGTACCTCACCGATGCGGGCAAGACGGAGAGCGTCGTGTGCTCGTTCTCGCGCAAGGGCGGCAAGGTGCTCAAACGCAACGGAAAGGAGTACGAACGGCTGTCGGATCACGTGGGGCTGATTCCAGCCGTGATCGTGTCGCCGGCCGACAGTGCGCTCATCAGCGACGCCGCGGACGAACGCCGCCGCTACCTCAACGGCTTCATCTCGCAGCTCGACCGCACCTACCTGGCCGCCGTAATGCGTTACAACGGCGTGCTGGCCGAACGCAACCGCCTGCTCAAGAACATGCCCGACGAAACGATGCTCCGCATTTACGACCTGCAACTCGTCGAGCAGGGCAACCGAATACACGCCCTGCGGCGGGAGTTCACGCAACGGCTGCAACCCGTCGTCGCGGACTATTACCGCACCCTCTCGGGCGACCGCGAGCAGGTCGAACTGCACTACAAGTCGGAGCTGAACGACCGGCCGTTCGACGAACTGCTCCTCGCGGCACGGCAGAAAGACCTCGCCAACGAATTCACCACGGCAGGCATCCACCGCGACGACCTGGTGCTGAAAATCGGCGGCTACCCCCTGCGCAAATACGGGTCGCAGGGACAGCAGAAATCGTTCCTGATAGCCCTCAAACTGGCGCAATACACCATCGTCGCCCGGGAAAAGGGCGAAAAACCGATCCTGCTGCTGGACGACCTCTTCGACAAGCTCGACGCCGGGCGCGTGGAGCAGTTGATCCGCCTCGTGTCCGAAGATTCGTTCGGGCAGATCTTGATCACCGACTGCAACCCCACACGGCTGCGTACGATCCTCGACAAGGCGGGCGGCGAATATGCGCTTTTCACGGTCGGGAACGGGGCGGTGACGCAGGGGAATGCAACGGCAACGGCTGCCGCGGCAGACCCGGACAAAGGATCGGCCGGAAGCCGGCCCGGGAATGCGGTAACGGACGGGGCTGCGGAACCGATGGAGGAAAAAACACCGGGACAGACCGGGACTGCGGCCGCGGATCGGACAGAAGGGCAAGCCGGGGAATCGCCGGCGGGAGAACCCGCGCGGCGGCCTTCGGAACCAGTCCCGGCACCGGAGCCTGCCGAAGAACCAGCAGCAGAACCCGACGGCAACGGGGCACGCCCCGGGGATGCAGCATCGGAAGGAGGACGGCCATGAGACGGACGAAGACCATGCCCCGACACACCCGAATCATGAGACGGACCAAAACGATGCTGATGGGCGACCTGCTGGAGGAGTTTTTCAAACGCCCCTATGTTGCGGCGAAAGTCGCCGAAGGGAAACTGCCCGACACCTGGCGCGAGATCGTGGGCGACCGCGCCGCGGAGATTACGACCGAGCTGAAAATCGAAAACCACATCCTCTATGCCCGCATCCAGTCGAGCGTGCTCCGCTCGGAGCTCTTCTACCAGCGCGAGGCGCTCAAGGAGGAGATCAACCGCCGCTCGGGCGTGCGGCTGGTCAATGCCGTGATTATCAGGTAAAACACACAGCCGACACCCCGGAATCAGCACAAGAAAAAGGTGCAGGACAATCCTGCACCTTTTTCTTTTCTACTTCGGGGGAAGCCCGCAGCCTCGCTCCCGATTACTGGATGATCGCGGCACGGTTGGCGGCCTGAACCTTCTTGAACGGATCGGGCGAGTTGCCCTTGCCCTCGTAATTCAGCTGCTTGGGGTTGACGCCCTTCGATACGAGGAAGTCGAATACCCGCTTGGCACGGTGCTCGGCGACGCGCTTGTTTCCGGCCTTGGTTCCCGTCTGCTGGTCGGCATGGCCCACGATCTGGTAAACCATGTCCTGCGGGCCGTTCTTGATCTTCTCGGCCACCAGCTCGAGGCGGGTCTTCTCCTGCGGGGTCAGCCACGACATGCTGTAATCGAAGAGGATGATCGAAGTATCGGCTGCAACCTGCTCCTCGGCGGCAACGACGGTAGCGGCCGCGGCGGCAGTAGCTGCCGCAGCTGCGGCATCGGCCGTGGCGGCGAGCTCGGCCTGCGAGGCGGCAAGCTGCTGTGCCAGCTGGGCATTCTCGACCTCCATGGCGGCGGCAGCGGCCATGCTGGCGGCTACGGCGTCCTGGAAAGCCTGGATGTCCGCAACGGTATAGCCCGCAACACCGCGCTGCCAGCCGCGCTTGTTAAAGCGGTAGGTGAAACCTGCCGTAGCGCTGAAGCCGAACAGGTAGGAGCCGTCCATCGCAACGGGGCTGACCCGCGAAGGCGCTATCAGCCCTTTGAGTTCGATATTGAAATCGAACGACGGCGAAATGCGGAACTTGTTGAGCCAGCCCAAAGTGAACGCGAACGACTGGTGCGTACCCGAACCGTTGTTCTCGTGGCTCTTGTCGGTGAAGTTCGAGGCCATATATCCGAAACCGGCGAACGGCACGGCATAGTAGGCTCGGTCTTCACGGTAACCCCCTGCCCAGTTGGAGAAGTTGAGCATGAAATCGGCATGCACGAACAAATAGGGCCATTTCGCCTTGCCCAGCACATCGTCGAAATTGGCGAACCGGCCGCCCTGCAACTGGAGGCGCATACCGGTCACCGGATGGAACCATTTGGTAAGGCCGAAGTTGGCCTCGAAATTGATACGGTCGCCGAAACTCCCCTGGTTGGTACCGTTGGAAAGGGCCGTACCGGCACCGCCTCCAAGCGTAATTTCCCAGTTATCCCAGAAACCGTTCGACACGAAACCGGCAAAGCTCGGTTTTTTGGGCGTATCCTGCGCCCACACAGACGTAGCCAATGCCACGGCTGCCAACAATAGAATAAGTTTTTTCATGGTCAATAATATTTAATCCCAATAATAAAGTTTCTCTTTTCCCGAAACCGTTAATTGACAGGCCATAGCACAAAAACAGCGCCGAAACCGCACAAAAAAGGCTGGAAACGTATGTTTCCAGCCTTTTAAGCTCAGGATTAAATCCTTACGGAATCAACCGCACTTCGAATAACCGCACGACATGCACGTAAGACAGCCGTTCTGGTAGGCCATATTCTCCTGTCCGCAGCTCGGGCACTTGCCTTTCGACTTGGTGCCGTCGACGATATACTGCTTCAGGGCGCGGCAGACGCCCGTCTTCCATGTGTTGATCGACTCGCTGTTCAGGTGGAGCGATTCGATCAGCGAGACAGTCTTCTCGATCGGCATACCGTGGCGCAAGACACCCGAGATCAGTTTGGCATAGTTCCAGAACTCCTCGTCGAACAGACGCGAGATACCGCCGATGGTATTCGTATAGCCGTAGCGGTCAGTATACTGGAAGTCGTAACGCTTGGTGCCGTCCTCCTCGCGTACCTTTATAATATAGCCCTTGTCGATCTTGCGGGGGATATACATGGCATCCTCCTCGATCTTACCGGTGAAGACCTCGTAGGGGCGGCCGTCCTGCAGGCCCACGAAGGCGATCCAGTCCTCGGTGCCGTTCTTGAAACGCACGATGTCGGCCGGGATCGACTTGGGACGCTTGGGCACCTGCCCGGGATGCTCCTCGCACTTCTGCTTCTTTTTGGAGCCCTTTTCGAGCAGCACACCGTCGCGGCAGCCATCGCGGTAAACCGTGACGCCCTTGCAGCCGCATTCCCAGGCCGTGCGGTAAACCTGCGCTACGAGCCCCTCCGAAACATTGTTCGGCAAGTTGACGGTCACCGAGATCGAGTGGTCGACCCATTTCTGGATCGCACCCTGCATCTTGACCTTGGCCACCCAGTCGATGTCGTTGGCCGTGGCGCCGTGGTAGGGCGACGCGGCGACCCACTCGTTCAGTTCGGCGTCGGAGATCGTCGCCAGCTTCGAGGTGTCGTATCCGTTCGCCTCGAGCCACTTCACGAAGTTGTGGTGGTAGACGTTGTATTCCTGGAACTTTTCGCCCGTTTCATCCTCATAGTCCACATGCGTGTCCTTGTCGGAGGGGTTGATCTTGCGGCGGCGCTTGTAGACCGTGCGGAACACCGGCTCGATGCCCGACGTGGTCTGCGACATGAGCGACGTGGTTCCCGTGGGCGCGATGGTCAGCATGGCGATATTGCGGCGGCCGTTCTTCTCCATTTCGGCGTACAGCTCCGGATCGGCCTCGCGGATGCGGGCGATCATCGGATTGTCCTTCTCCTTGGCTGCGTCGTAGACCGGGAAGGCACCGCGCTCGGCGGCCATCTTCACCGAAGCCCGGTAAGCCTCGACAGCCAGCGTCTTCTGCACCTCGACGGCGAATGCGATCGCCTCCTCGGAACCGTATACCAGTCCCAGTGCGGCGAGCATGTCGCCTTCGGCCGTGATGCCGAGGCCCGTACGGCGGCCCTTCTGCGCCATGCCGAGGATCTTCTTCCACAGCTCCAGTTCCACGCGGCGCACGTCCTCGTCCTCGGGGTCGGCGGCGATCTTCTCGATGATCTGCTCGACTTTTTCCAGTTCGAGGTCGATGATGTCGTCCATCATGCGCATGGCCATGGCCACGTGCGACCGGAACTTGTCGAAATTGAACTTCGCATCCTTCTTGAACGGGTTGTCCACATAGCTCAGCAGATTGAGCGCCAGCAGGCGGCACGAATCGTAGGGGCAGAGCGGGATTTCACCGCAGGGGTTGGTCGAAACCGTCACGAAGCCCTCGTCGGCATAGCAGTCGGGCACGCTTTCGCGGATGATCGTATCCCAGAACAGTACGCCCGGCTCGGCCGACTTCCAGGCATTGTGGATGATCTTGTCCCAGAGCTTCCGGGCGTCGATATCCTGCTCGTATCGGGGGTTGTCCGAATTGATCGGGAATTGCTGGTGGTATTTCTTGCCGGCGATGGCGGCACGCATGAACTCGTCGTCGATCTTGATCGAAACGTTGGCGCCCGTGACCTTGCCCGTGTCGACCTTGGCGTCGATGAAACGCTCGGCATCGGGGTGCTTGATCGACAGCGAGAGCATCAGCGCACCGCGGCGGCCGTCCTGCGCCACCTCGCGCGTCGAGTTGGAATAGCGCTCCATGAAAGGCACGATACCCGTCGACGTGAGCGCCGAGTTGAGCACCGGGCTGCCCGTGGGACGGATGTGCGAGAGGTCATGCCCCACGCCCCCGCGGCGTTTCATCAGTTGCACCTGCTCCTCGTCCATGCGGAAGATGCCGCCGTAGGAGTCGGCCGGATGCTTGTGCCCGATCACGAAACAGTTCGAGAGCGAGGCCACCTGGAAATTGTTGCCGATACCCGTCATCGGGCCACCCTGGGGAATCACATACCGGAAATGATCCAGCAGGCCGAAGACCTCCTCGCGCGACATCGGATTGGGATACTTGCGCTCGATGCGCTCGATCTCGGCTGCGATACGCTCGTGCATCTGTCGGGGTGACGTTTCATAGATATTGCCGAAAGAGTCTTTCAGGGCATATTTGCTGACCCATACCGTCGCGGCAAGGTCGTCCCCGTCGAAATACTTTTTCGACTCGGCAACCGCATCGTTGTAATCGACTTTCTGCGGCGCTTCGGGTTTTACGGCTTTAGACATAACTGTTATTGCTTTTATTTCAGATTTTTAGCGTCGATCCGGGCGAAACCCGGTTCTACAAAATTCATTCTTTTCTATGGAATAACCCAATGCACGGCACCAAACTTATCCACAAATTATTTACAAAAAGGCAAAACATGCGCCCCACATTTATGGGGCGCACATTTGCTGCGGACGGGATGTCCGGCAACGGCTATTTCGCCGCGACGGCGTCGATCTCGACCAGCGCCCCCATCGGGAGTGCGGCGACCTGGTAGCATACGCGCGCGGGCATTCCCGAGGTGAAGAACCCGGCGTAAACGGCATTCATCGCGGCAAAGTCGCCGATGTCCTGCAACAGGACGGTCGTCTTGGCCACGTCGCCGAGCGTATAGCCGGCCTCTTCGAGGATATGGCGCAGGTTGGTGAGCGACTGCCGCGTCTGGGCCTCGATGCCTTCGGCCATCTTTTGGGTCGCGCCGTCGATGGGGAGCTGTCCCGAAACATAGAGCGCTCCGCCGGCCTCCACGGCCTGCGAATAAGGGCCCACGGCCTTGGGGGCGTGGGGCGATGCGATAATCTTCTTCATAGCGGGGTGTTTTTCAAATTCCACACAAAGATAAGATATATTCCGTATATTTGCACAACACATTTAAGAATATGCTATGAAGATTTTGCTGAGAATCGCAGTTATCGCAGCCGTAGCGGCACTCGCCGCGGGTTGCTGCAAATGCCGTTCCTACCAGAAGAAAAACCGCCGGCCGCTCATCGGCACCGAATGGCAGCTCATACAGTTGGACGGCAGGGCCGTCAAACCCGAAGAGGGCAAGTTCTATGTAATGTTCCTCGCCGAAGAGAACCGCTTTGCGGGGGTCGGGGCCTGCAACCGCCTGATGGGCAAATACGAAACCACCGACAAGGGCGCGCTCAGGATCGGGCCGATCGCCTCGACGATGATGGCCTGCCCGGGCATGGAACAGGAGGACGCCTTCACCAAGGCGCTCGAAGCCACCACGCACTACGATATGGACGGGCCGATGCTGCTGCTGCTCGGCGACGGCGAGCTGAAAGCCGTATTCCAGGCCAAACCCTGAAACAGCGGTCGGAGAAAATCGGAAACAGGGGCCGGTTCAAATGAACCGGCCCCTGCCGTAACAAGATGCATCCGCCGCCTATTTCAGGTGCGGGTTCAGGCCGCGCCACTTTTCGACGGGCGGGATGATCCCCATCGAGATCACCTCGTCGCGCAGTTTGCAGAGGTGCCCGTAGCTGTCGGCAAGAGCCTTGTTCTCCTCGGCCGTACCCTGCACGTTTTTGTAGCTGATACCGTCCTTCGTGATTTCGGTCTCCATCGCCATCAGGATATGCTTGAACCGGTCGTTGTGTACGAACACGCCGGCCGGATAGCCGAACGGCCTGCCGCCCATTGCCGCGGCAATCATGCAGATCGACAGGTAGGCCGGGCTCTGGAACGACGAACGTCCGCGCAGGTCGATGATATGTTTGCCGCCCTGGATCACCCGCTGTTGCAGGTCGTGCCAGTCGCCTTCGGGCATCTCGCGGCCGATCAGCTCCGACAGGGGGCGTCCGGCAACGAGCGTCGTCGAAGCGAAGACCGCCATCTGCTCGCCGTGGCCGCCGTAGGTGCGGCAGTTGCGGATCTCGTCGGGCGAAATCCTGAAATATTTGGCCAGTTCGCTCCGCAGGCGCGTGGAGTCTAGCGCCGCGAGGGTCGAAAGCTGCGACGGGCGGATACCCGCATAGATGAGCGTCACCAGCCCCGTGATGTCGGCCGGGTTGAAGACCACAACGACGTGTTTCACGTCGGGGCAGTAAGCCTTGATGTCCTTGCCGAACTGTGCGGCGATCTCGGCATTGCCCTTGAGCAGGTCTTCGCGCGTCATGCCGGCCTTGCGGGCCGCGCCGCCCGACGAAACGACATAGGCCGCTCCCGAGAGCGCCTCCTTGACATCGCTCGTCCAGGTGATGTTCACCCCTTCGAACGCACAGTGGTAAAGCTCCTCGGCCACGCCCTCGAGCGCCGGAGCATAGGGATCGTAAAGGCAGATGTTGGGCGTAAGGCGCATCATCAGCGCCGTCTGGGCCATGTTCGAGCCGATCATGCCGGCCGCGCCCACGATCGTGAGCTTGTCGTTTGTCAGAAATTCCATAACAGAAATATTTTACATTGGTACAATCCTGTACCCGGGTCTTGCTTGCAAAAAAACGGGCGACAGTTCCGGCCGTATTCCGGCATATGTCGTGCCGCAACCGGGGATGCCCCGGAATGCGCCCCGGCCGCAGGTCATTCGACCTCGCGGCGGTTCAGCAGGGCGTGCGTGATGGTCAGCTCGTCGACATATTCCAGTTCGTCGCCGAAGCCGATGCCGCGGGCAATGGAGGTGACTTTCAATTCCGGGAACTGCCGGAGGCGGTTCATCAGGTAGAAGAGCGTGGTTTCGCCCTCGACCGAGGTGGAGATGGCGAGGATCACCTCCTTCACGCCGCCGCGGGCGATGCGTTCGGTCAGCAGGTCGATCTTCAGGTCGGAGGGCGAAATACCCTGCATGGGCGAAATAACGCCGCCCAGCACATGGTACAACCCCTTGTACTGCCGCGTGTTCTCGACCGACAGCACGTCGGCCACCTGTTCGACGACGCAGATCGTCGTATGGTCGCGCTCGTCGTCGGCGCAGATCGGGCAGACATCCTCGTCGGAGAGGTTGTTGCACTGCGTGCAATATTTGACCTCGTTGCGGAAACGGTCGATGCTTTCCGTCATTTCGGCGACCGATTCGCGCTCCATCCGAAGGATGTGGATGGCCAGGCGCAGTGCCGTACGGCGCCCTATGCCCGGGAGTTTCGACAGCTCGCCGACAACGTCCTGTAAAAGCCTCGACATTCAGATGATTTCGATTTTGCGTCCTTCGACCCAACCCTTCTTGCCGTCGGCGATTACGACCTCGCACCACCCGTCGAGGCGGTCGGTGATCGTCACGACCGTACCCTCGTGCAGCACGAAGAGGTCGGTCGACGACTTGTCGGGCGAACTCTTCACCGCCGTGGAGGCGGTCATCACCACGGCCGAGGTGTCGTCGAGCATCTCACGGCGTTCCCCCACGGCGAACCACGTGGTCAGCATGAACAGCAGCGCCGCGACGACCGTGCCGTAGAAACCCGCCTTGCGCAGCGAAATGCGCTGTGCCAGCAGGTAGACCAGAAACAACCCCAGCATACAGGCCAGCAATGCGAGCGAAAGCAGGCTCCACGCCGTGCATCCCATCATGTGGCGGATGTCGCGCATCCACGTGACGAAGAAGAACTCGGGGATATCCTCGATGTTGTCTTTGGTGCGGGCCTCGGCGACGCTGAGGTTGTAACGGATGTCGTCGTTGCCCGGCGCAAGGCGCAACGCCCGGTTGTAATAGAGGATGGCCTTGCCGATACGGTCGTCCTTGAAATAGGCATTGCCCAGGTTATAATAGAGTTTCATGGAGCTCACCCCGCGCGAAAGCAACTCTTCGTAGGTATCGGCGGCCGCATGGAAATCGCCGTTGATATAGGCCGTATTGGCTTTGTTCCACAACTGCTCCGCAGTCTGCTCCCCGGGGGCCTGCGCCTCGGCAGGGGCTTCCCGGGAAACCCGTTGCAAGCTGTCGGCAGGCTCCTGCGCAAAGGATACCGCGGCCAGGGCCAGCGACAACAGAAAACACAAGATCATTCGTTTCATGGCGTTCTTATCTTTTTATCACCGCTTCGATCCGGGAAATGATGTCCACGCCCTCGGCGTACACCTCGCTCATCTGTGCCGATGCAGCAGGCGAATACTGCGCCTCGTCGCACTTGGTGATGATGGACGTGAAGCGCTGCGATTCCTCGACCGACACGCCGCGCTTGTGCAGTTCCTCGCGGACGTTCTCCTTGGTGAGGTTGGCCACCGGGATGTTGAACTTGTCACCCATGTACCCCCACAGAGCCCGGAGCATCTCCTCGTAGAAGGCATGGCGGTTTTGCTCCTCCATATAGCGTTTAGCGACCCGGAAACGCTGCACGGCGACCTTGTTGGCACGCTTTCCGCGCACCAGCGCGGCGTTCTGCGACTCGCGGATCTGCTTGCGCAGCGCCACGTAGACCGCCGTGAAGAAGGCCAGGATTCCGAAGAGCAGCACCCAGTAGACCGCACCGAAAAGGAACGGCTCGCGCACTGGGCGCAACTGCGCGTTGCCCAGCTTGATGAAACGGATGTCCTGGCCGAGCATCTTGACCTCCTCCTTGGACATGCCGCGTCCCTGCACGACATAGGCGTCGCCCCCGCCGCCCTTGGCATCGGGCGTGATCTCCAGTTCGAGCGGACGCGAGCGCAGCGTCATGTACTGCATGCGCGCCGGATCGAAATAGCTGAATTCGACGGGCTCGACTTCGTACGTGCCTTCGGCGCGTGCGATAAAGGGGTATTCGAACTGGCGGTAGCCGGAGATGCCCGACGACGAGGTGTTGATCGACTCGGTGGTCTTGACGTTATACTGCTCGAACGAAGCGGGGAGCGTCAGTTTGGGCGCCTGTACGAACGACAGGTTGCCCGTACCCGAAATCTTGATCGTATAGGTCGCCGCCGAGTTGGCCGCCAGCTCCGTC
>OHBD01000394.1_pt1 | contig 26828 bp, 26 predicted proteins | sample 1577291 | NCBI WGS metagenome assembly OHBD01 (sample SAMEA3879572, study PRJEB24766) | human gut metagenome | biome: human-associated habitat; feature: feces | place: USA | collected 1985/1987
ACGATAAGCTCACCGCGCTGGGCTTTGAGGTGGAGCGTCCCGGCGGCACCTTCTACATTTTCCCGAAGGCGCTGGAAGAGGACGCCAACGCCTTCTGCAGAAAGGCCCGGGAGTTTGACCTGCTGCTGGTGCCCAGCGACAGCTTTGGCGTCAAGGGCTATGTGCGCCTTGCCTACTGCATCGACACCGAGAAGGTACAGCGCAGCCTGCCGGCCCTTGAAAAGCTGGCGGCGGCCTACCGCAAATAAACAAGCCGAACCGCCCCGGCGCGGCGATCGGCTGCGCGGGGCTGAAAACAAACCGCAAGAGAGGAAAGGGAACCCTGCTATGGAAAAGATCAAAATGACCACGCCCCTCGTCGAGATGGACGGCGACGAGATGACCCGCATCCTGTGGAAGATGATCAAGGACGAACTGATCCTTCCGTTTGTGGACCTCAAGACCGAATACTATGATCTGGGCCTGCCCAACCGCGACGCTACCGCAGATAAGGTGACCATGGATGCCGCCCTTGCCAACAAGAAGTACGGCGTTTCGGTCAAGTGTGCCACCATCACCCCCAATGCCCAGCGCATGGACGAGTACAAGCTGCACGAGATGTGGAAGAGCCCCAACGGCACCATCCGCGCTGTGCTGGACGGCACCGTGTTCCGCGCACCCATTATGATCGACAGCATCCATCCGGTGGTCAAGAACTGGAAAAAGCCCATCACCATCGCCCGCCATGCCTATGGTGACGTGTACAAGTGCACGGAGTTTCGCATCCCCGGTGCCGGTAAGGCAGAGCTGCTGTTCACCGGTGCCGACGGCACCGAGCAGCGTGCCACCGTGTTCAATTTTGAGGGTCCCGGTGTGCTCCAGGGCCAGTACAACAAGGATGATTCCATCCGCAGCTTTGCCCGCAGCTGCTTCAACTACGCACTGGATGTGAAGCAGGACCTGTGGTTCGGCGCAAAGGATACCATCTCCAAGAAGTACGACCACACCTTCAAGGATATCTTCCAGGAGGTGTACGACGCCGAGTATAAGGCAAAGTTCGAGGCTGCAGGCATCACCTACTTCTACAGCCTCATCGACGATATCGTTGCCCGCGTCATTCGCAGCGAGGGCGGCTTTGTCTGGGCCTGCAAGAACTACGACGGCGACGTGATGAGCGACATGGTTTCCACTGCCTTCGGCAGCCTTGCCATGATGACTTCCGTTCTGGTTTCCCCGGACGGCAAGTATGAATACGAAGCCGCCCACGGTACCGTGACCCAGCACTACTACCGCTATCTCCGCGGCGAAAAAACCTCCACGAACCCCATCGCGACGATTTTTGCATGGACGGGCGCGCTGAACAAGCGCGGCGAGCTGGACGATACGCCTGCGCTGTGCGCCTTTGCAAAAAAACTGGAGACCGCCTGCCTGCGCGTGATCGAGTCCGGCCGTATGACCAAGGATCTCGCAGCGCTCTGGGAGAACGGCACGCCGCAGGTTCTGACCTCCGACGAGTTCCTCGCCGCCGTGCGGACCGAACTGGAGAAATAAAACTTTTCAAAAATCGGTATGAGCTTTGGATTTGGCGGGTATCCTGTGGGATGGCCGCCAAATTCTTTTCCCCGCCTTGATTTCCCTTGCATTTGCAAAAAAGACAGTTTTTTCTGTTTTTTTCGTCAAAAACCTATTGCTTTATCAAAAATAGCAATGTATAATGAATTAGATACGCCCTAGAGTGTAAATGATTGATTGATGCTAGGAAGTGCATTATGTCCAACTCAAAGAAAAGCAGCAAGCCGAATGAAGAACTGATGGCACCGCTCACCGCCCTGATCAGTAAAGGTCGCCGGGATGGCGTTTTGTCATCTTCGGAACTGCTTGCGGCACTGGAAAAACTCGACCTTTCCGTCGAAAAAATCGAACAGATCTACGACACCTTTGAATCCATCGGCATTCAGATCGTCAGTTCCGAACCCGAAAGTGGCGATATACCCGACCTGCTGGATGACGACATCGACATTCCCGATTCCGAGCTGGAAGAAGAGGAAACGTTGGTCGACCCCGTAGAGCTGGCCGCCGAATATAATCTGGACGACCCCGTGCGAATGTACCTCAAGGAGATCGGTCAGGTTCCCCTGCTCTCCGCTGAGGAGGAGCAGGAGCTTGCACGCCGCGTCGCCGAGGGCGACCAGAGCGCCAAAAATAAGCTGACGGAAGCCAACCTGCGTCTGGTCGTTTCCATCGCGAAGAAATATGCCGGCCGCGGCCTGCATATCCTTGACCTCATTCAAGAGGGCAACACCGGCCTTATCCGCGCAGTCGACAAGTTCGACTATACAAAGGGAAACAAATTCTCTACATATGCGACCTGGTGGATCCGGCAGGCGATCACGCGAGCGATCGCCGACCAAGCCCGGACGATCCGCGTACCGGTGCATATGGTAGAGGTCATCAATAAGGCCACGCGCTGCAACCGCAAGCTGGTGCAGGAGCTGGGCCGTGAACCGACACTGGAGGAAATTGCGGACGAGCTGAATCTTCCCATTGAGAAGATCATTGAGGCCAACCGCACCGCCGCCGACACGCTCTCCCTCGACACGCCCGTGGGCGACGAGGAGGACACGACCATCGGCTCCTTCGTCGAGGACGACAACACCCCCGGCCCGGCGGATGCCACGAGCAACGCCCTGCTTGCCGAGGCGCTGGGTGAGATCCTCAACACCCTGACCGACCGCGAGGCCGACGTTCTGCGCCTGCGCTTCGGTATGTACGACGGCAAGACGCACACGCTGGAAGAGGTCGGGCAGATCTTCGGCGTGACGCGCGAACGCATCCGCCAGATTGAGAACAAGGCCATCCGTAAGCTGCGCCACCCCAGCCGCGCCAAGAAAATCCGCGATTTCTACTGCTGAACAGCAAAAGGTCACGTTCCACACCGTGGAACGTGACCTTAATTGTTTTCTCCATAAACGCGGCGGTCGACGATGATGCGGCTGCCGGAGCGGTACTGCCGGTCGAGCATATCCATATACGCCCCCGGCAAGCGAATGCCCGGCATCAGGGCGCTGCCCAGCTCGGTTCTGGCCAGAATGCTGTTCGTGATCGTCACGCAGTTGATCGTCGGCACAAAATACGTGAGGAAGGGGCCGCCGGTCAGCCGGTAGCACTGTACCTCCGGCAGCTGCTGCAGACGCATGACGAATTCCTCCTGCGACTCCTGCGGCGTCCAGCGCTCCATGTCCTTTTCCAGCAGAGCAAGCTGCTGGCGCACGATCTGCATCTGCTCCGGCGGAAAGCGCAGCGCATAGCTGACGATCTTTTTCCGGTTGGTGTGGATCATCCAATTCAGGTATTCCTCGCGCGGCGCGCGAAAAATGACGCCCCGCCCCATGGAGCGAAAGAAATGCCGCGAGGCAGGCTCATAGCAGCCATAGGTCAGCGTCTTGCCGTCGATGCACAGCTCGCAGTGACCGGCGATGCCGATCCCACGGGGCGAAACCTGAAACAGCACCTCGACGGTATCCTGCGGCGCGGGCGCGAGCGGCTCGGCGCGGGTAGCGTCCGACATATGCAGCAGCAGCGGCAGGCTCACATAGTCCGGCAGCGCAAGGCGGATATTGCTGACAACGCGGCGAAACCGGCTGTTCTTTACCAGAAAATACAGCAGGTCGCACAGCATGGAGGCGCCGAACACCGCCAGCATCAGGATGGAAAACGCCAGCAGAAGGCGCTGCTTCTGCACCGGCGGCGCGATCAGGAGCAGCAGAAGAAGCTGCGTGCCGAAGGCGGTGATTGCCGCGGCCGGAATAAAAAAACGCCACTGACGCGAGCGGCCATAGAGATAACAGTCGATTCCTTTGGCCGCAAGGATGCAAAACAGGTAGGTTGCAAGGACGATGAACAGGCCCAGCGTGGACACGCGCGCAAGGCACAGAAGTGCAACGCCCAGCACCAGCTCGATCGCACAGAAAATGACGGAAGCGCGGCTGGGACGCAGCCCGCGCTTCCATCCGATCATCATTGAAATCAGGCCGCGCAGAGGAAAGGTCAGGCCGAGCAGCACCAGCAGCACAGTGATCGCGACCGGCTGCTGAAGCTGCCAGAGCATCTGCACGGGATCCGCTCCGACGGGCGCCTGATGGGCAAGGAACAAAAGCATAGGGTGTTTTCTCTCTTTTCCGCCCTGTCAATCTGCGCTTGCCTGAAGGGATTTTGCATATTCCGAGGGCGATATTCCGAATTTATCTTTGAACTGCCGGGAAAAATGATGGATGGTGGAATAGTGCAGCGCCGCGGCGATCTGGGAGAAATTCATCTTTCCCTCCCGGATCAGGCACTTGCTCTCTTCCAGCTTGACGCGGCGGATGTATTCGCCCGGTGAGATGTCCATCTGGCGGTGGAAAAGTGCCGTCAGGTGCGAGGCGCTCACACCGATCTCCCTTGCCACCGTTTCCACAGGCAGCTTCTCATAGACATGATCCGCGATATATTGCAGTGCGCGGCTGACGATGGCGTTCTCGTTGTTCAGCGCCACCGGCGTTTGCAGGCGCTTCTTGCCGCCGCCCGCATCGCGCAGGACGGAGAGCAGCAGCAGCTTGAGGTAGCCGCGGATGAAGTCGCCGCTGTAGGCGTCCGTCATGTCGCACTCGTGCAGGATCTGGCGCAGGAACGCCGCCTCCTCCGAGGAAAGATCAAAAATGTGATCGGATAGATTGCCCGCAAGCTCGCTTTCCAGATCAAAGGCGATCGTCAGAAAACGGACGGACACGTCCAGATCGGTATACTGCATATGCCACTGGTTCGGGCCGAAGACCATCATCTGCCCCTGCCGCAGCGTGTAGCTGCTGCCGTCGGCGACGCAGTGCAGTGCGCCCTGATCGACATAGGTCAATTCCAGCATGGAATGCCGTTCTCCCTTGAACAGGAAGCCGCTCTCGGCCTCCCGGTAAAACAGCGTGTAGATCTCGCCCAGTACCAGCTTGTCGTTAATTTTGAGGTTTTCCAGCGCACTGACCGGTTCCCGCTCCAGCAGCTGCGCTGTCACGGGCAGCGCCATGCGCACGGTACATTCCTCCTGATACGGCACGATGGCAAAGACCGTCCCGACCGGCAGACGCACGGGCTTATCCAGATAGAAGCAGATCACCTCTTCCTCCCGCCGCAGCGCAAGCACGGTCATCCCGGACTCGAAGTCCAGATAAAGCTCGCCGTCCGTCAGCTTGAAAAAGCGGGCGTCCGCAGCCGTAAAGCGCCGCACCGTCTCCGTCCACGCGTCCCCTTCCGGGAAGCCCCGGTTCGGCAGCGAGTCGCGAAGAATTTTCCCGAAACGGGAAAAGGTCAGGCGGTTCAGATTTTCGACCATGGCGGCCTCCTTTGCTGGGTTTCCAGAAAATCAGTCAAACAGATGCTCGGGATACTTCCCTTCCGCGCGCATTCTGGCGATCGCCTCCTGCACGGAAGCGAGATCCTCGCGGTAGGTCACGCCATACCACGTTTCCGTCGTGTGCAGCACGCGGATCGTCGCGGTTTTCTCCTGAATCTGCGCATTGGCGACGCTGGGAAGATAGAATTCGCAGCGTTCCGGATTCTTCGGCAGGTTTTCCCGCAAAAAGTCCGGGAATCGGCGCTCGATCTCCGTGAGAATCATCGGGCTGAAGCCCCAGAGGTTCATGGAAACGACCGTGTCACCGGAAAGCGGCGTCCACGTCTTGCCGTCCTCGGTAAATGCGGCGTCGTTCCCGCGCTTTTCGATGTGCGTGCGCTCCGTGACGCCGGTCAGATAGCCGTCCTTTATCTCGCAGACGCCGCGGGCAACATAGCCGTTGTCCGTCATGGCATTGCGCAGGAGATAGCCGACCATGGCGTATTCGTTCTCCGCGTGCGGCGCGGAGAGGAACTGCGCGATTGCTTCAAAAGCGCCGCGTCCATAGAAATCATCGGCGTTGATCACCGCGAAGGGACCGGGGATCTCGTCCTTGGTGCAAAGCACGGCGTGCGCCGTCCCCCACGGCTTCTGCCGCCCCTCCGGGACGGAAAAGCCCGCAGGCAGGCGGTCGAGCTCCTGCTCCACATAGGCAACGTCGAAATGACGGTCAAGGCCCTTGCAGATCTTTTCGCGAAAATCCTGCTCGATCGACTTTTTGATGATAAACACAACTTTTCCAAACCCGGCGTGAAGCGCGTCGTAGAGGGAAAAATGCAGAATGCTGTCGCCTTGCAGGTCAACGGGGGTCATCTGCTTCAATCCGCCAAAACGGCTGCCCATCCCGGCAGCCATAACAACCAGTGTCGGTTTCATCATAATCAAACGCATCCTTTATCAGATAGGTTTTTTTATTATATCAGACTTTATACGAAAGTACAATCCCCTTTTCCTGCCCTTTTGGCGGAAAAACACATTGACAGTTTGGAAAAAAGTGGGTAGGATAGGAGTAGAAGAAACACAGGGAGGTTTCTATGGATACGATTTATGTCACCGGCCACCGCAACCCGGATACGGACTCCATCGTTTCCGCGATGGCTTACGCCGCCCTGCGCAATGCGCTCGGAGACCGGGAATACCGCGCTGCGCGTCTTGGCCATGTCAGCGATGAAACGCAGCTCGTGCTGGACCGTTTCGGATTCACCGCCCCCACCTGGATCAAGACCATGCGCACGCAGGTGCGCGATCTGGACTATGATACCCCGCCCGCGCTCTCGGGCGCGCTGACCGTCAGCCGCGCCTGGTCGGTGCTTTCCTCCGACTCCTCCATCGCCGCGATCCCCGTGACGAACGAGGACGGCACGCTCTTCGGGATGCTCTCCTCCGGCGACATCGCCGCCTACGATATGTGCTCCATTGAGCGCCCACACATTGAGAAGATCCCTGTTTTTAATCTTCTGAGTGTGCTGGAGGGCCGGATCCTGAACGAGGCCGGCAATCTGGTAGACACCATCACCGGCGACGTTTCCATTGCCCTGCCGCAGAGCTGCGAAAATCTGCTCTTCTCCGGCGAGGACAACATCGTCGTCTGCGGCCACCAGCCGGATATGATCCGCCGCGCGCTGGAACTGAACGTGCGCTGCGTGATCCTGTGTCAGGCGGAGCTGGACGAGGAGCTGCGCAATCTTCCCTCGAACACCTGCATCATCTCCACGCCCTTCGACGCCTACCGCGCGGTGCGGCTGATCTATCAGTCCATTCCCATCCGCCGCATCTGCCACACTACGAATCTGGTCTGCTTCCATCTGGACGACTACGTGGACGACGTACGCGAGAGCATGCTCAAAAGCCGCTATCGCTGCTATCCCATTCTGGACGAAAACGAGCGTGTTGTCGGCACGCTGTCGCGGTATCACCTGATCCGCCCACGCCGCAAGCGCGTCGTGCTGGTCGACCACAACGAGCGGGCGCAGTCCGTTCCCGGCCTTGATCAGGCAGAGATCCTGGAGATCATCGACCACCACCGTCTGGCGGACATTCAGACCGGCAATCCCATCTATTTCCGCAACGAACCGGTGGGCAGCACCACGACCATCATCGCCGGAATGTATCAGGAAAAGGGCCTGATGCCCTCGGAAAAACTGGCCGGCCTGATGGCAAGTGCCATTGTGTCCGACACCGTCATGTTCAAATCCCCCACCTGCACCGACCGCGACCGCAGTATGGCAGAGCGCATGGCGCGCATCGCGAACGTGTCGCTCAAGGAGCTGGGTCAGCAGATCTTCTCCGCCTCGTGGTCGGACGACAAGACCGCCGAGGAGCTGCTCTTCACGGACTTCAAGGATTTCCATATTGCGGGCCACAATCTCGGCGTCGGGCAGATCACCTGCGTCAATTCCGAGCACATTCTGGAGCGCAAGGACGAATTCCTCGCCGTCATGCGCAAGACCATGGAGGAAAAGAACTACAGCCTCATGCTCCTGATGCTCACGGACGTTCTGCGCGAAGGCACGCAGCTCATTTATCTGGGCGACGAGGAAACCATCCGGCAGGCCTTCTCTCCGGAGGCAAGGCACAATGTCGTGTTCCTCCCGCATGTCATGTCCCGCAAAAAGCAGATCATCCCCACTCTTTCGGCAATGTGGGGCTAAAATACAGAAAAGCGACCGGTTTTTCGGTCGCTTTTTTTATGTTTCCTCCTCTGCCTGCCGCAGCGCCAGACGCTGTGCGCGGCGGATGGCGTCCTCCACACAGCCGAAGGCGGCCTTCAGGACATAGGCCTCGGCGTCAAAATAGGCCGGCCCGGAGGCAAGCGTGAGATTTTTTCGTTCAAGGCCGTTCAGAAGCCCGTCGAGCTGCCCGGCCGTCGGGTAAATTTCGCAGAAATCCTCCAGCGCGGCACGGAGATGCGCACGGTAGCTGCGCTCGCGCAGCAGGGCGTTTTCTTCTGTCATAAGCAGCCTCCTGTTTTTTTCTTATCGTACCGCATCCGCCGCAGGTTGTCAATCTAAAAAAGCGGAGGGGGTACCCCCCTCCGCCGAAGTATTCAGCAGCCGCAGCCGCAGCCGTTGTTGTTATCGCAGCCACAGCCGCAGCCGTTGCCGCTCGTAAGGCCGGTGCCACAGCAGGAGAACAGGAGAATCAGGATGATGATCCACCAGCAGCTGCCAAACCCGTTATTACAATTCATAGTAGAACCTCCCGATAAAGTTATGAGCATTTCGCTCATTCCATGTTATGACAGGAGGCCGGATTGGTGACTGCTCAGAAGAAAAGTTCCTCCACCGTTCCGAAGGTGTAGCCCATCGACTCCCAGCGGGTCAGAAGATCGTCCAGAATCGCCGCATTGGTCTTGGAGGTGCTGTGCAGCAGAACGACCGCGCCGTCATGGATGCGCGGGATGAGCTTGGAAAAGGCCTGCTCCGAGGTCGGCTGCTTGTCATTGAGCCAATCGACATAGGCAAGGCTCCAGAACACGGTATGATAGCCCAGCTCCTGCGCCATTTTCAGGTTTTCCTCGGAGTAGATGCCCTGCGGCGGACGGTAGAATTTTTTCATTTCCTGTCCGGTCGTCTGCCTGTAGAGCTCCTCCAGCGACTCCAGCTCCTGCCGGAAGCGCGCCGGGTCGCTGATTTTGGACATATCCCAGTGGTGGTAGGTGTGGTTTCCCACGATATGCCCCTCGTCCACCATGCGGCGCACGAGCTCCGGGTTCTTTTCGATATAATTGCCCACAAGGAAAAAGGCCGCGTGGATGTTATGCTTTTTCAATGTGTCCAGGATCTGTGCGGTGCAGCCGTTTTCGTAGCCGGAATCAAAGGTCAGATAGATCTTTTTCTGACTTGTGTCGCCAAGATAGGCCGCGCCGTACTCTTTTAGGCGGTCGTTGGAGGTATTGCCCACCGGCGGCTGCTTCGCCGCCGCGATGGCCACCAGCGATGTCAAGACCCCCATCACGATCAGAAGCGGCAGATTCCGCCGCAAAAAATTCCGCATTGTCCATCACCTCGGTCAAGCTTATGCTTTTTCCCGTCTTGTTATACCCGTCGAAAAAAATCTTCACTGTCAAGTTTTTTCTCTTGACAGGCGGACAGAATTATTGTAGAATAGACAAGCTGTCAGAAGGAGGCGTGCGCGATGAAGCAGGAAGCGTTCACCATGTCCCTGCTGCTGGATTACTACGGCAGCCTTCTGACGGAAAAGCAGAAAACCTATTTTGATCTCTATTATAATCAGGATCTCTCCCTCAGCGAGATCGCCGAGCAGGAAGGCATTTCCCGGCAGGGCGTGCATGACACGATCTCCCGCGCCGAAGCGCTCCTGCGCGATATGGAAGCCGCCACTGGCTGTGTTGCCCGTGAGCGCAGGCTCCGCGCGGCGCTGGAGGAGATCCATAACGCTGCTCAGCAGCTTTCCGCCAGCACAGACCCCTCTGTGCAGCGCTGCGCACAGCGGATCCTCACCGCTGCCGCATCCGTAAAGGAGTAAACCATGGCATTTGAAGGTCTGACCGCAAAACTCAGCGCAGCATTCAAAAAGCTGCGCGGCAAGGGCCGCCTGACCGAAGCCGACATCAAGGAGGCAATGCGCGAGATTCGCCTTGCCCTTCTGGAAGCAGACGTCAGCTATAAGGTCGTCAAGGACTTCATCAAGTCCGTTTCCGAGCGCTGCGTCGGCGCGGATGTGCTGGAGAGCCTCACGCCTGCCCAGATGATCGTCAAGATCGTCAACGAAGAGCTGATCAAGCTCATGGGCAGCGAGAACCAGCGCATCACCATCTCCCCCAAGCCCCCGACGGTCGTCATGCTCGTCGGCCTGCAGGGCGCGGGCAAAACCACCAACGGCGCAAAGCTGGCGGGACTTTTCAAGAAGCAGGGCAAGCGTCCCCTGCTCGTCGCCTGTGACATCTACCGTCCGGCCGCCATCAAGCAGCTGGAGGTCGTGGGCAGCCAGCTCGACATTCCCGTGTTCCAGATGGGACAGGAAAACCCCGTCAACATCGCAAAGGCCGCCGTCCGCCACGCCCAGCAGCACGGCAACGACATGGTCTTTCTCGATACCGCCGGCCGCCTGCACGTGGACGAGGCGCTCATGAATGAGCTGAAGTCCATCAAGGCCGCCGTGCAGCCGTCCGAAATTCTGTTGGTCGTGGACGCCATGACCGGTCAGGACGCGGTCAACGCCGCGCAGTCCTTCAACGAATGGCTGGACATCGACGGCGTGATGCTCACCAAGCTCGACGGCGACGCCCGCGGCGGCGCGGCGCTTTCCGTCAAGGCCGTCACCGGCAAGCCCATCAAGTTTATCGGCACCGGCGAAAAGCTGGACATGATCGAGCCCTTCCACCCCGAGCGCATGGCTTCGCGCATTCTCGGCATGGGCGACGTCCTGACGCTGATCGAAAAGGCCGAGCAGGCCCTCGACCAGAAGAAGGCACAGGAGCTCGAGCAGAAGCTCCGCGCGAACAAATTCACCCTCGCGGATTTCTATGATCAGCTGGTGCAGCTCAAGTCCATGGGCTCGATGCAGGACCTTCTGGGCATGATCCCCGGCATGGGCGCGATGAAGAACGTGCAGGTCGACGAGAACGCGCTCGCGCGCGTCGAAGCGATCATCCTGTCCATGACGCCCTACGAGCGCGAGAATCCCGCCTGCCTCAACTCCTCCCGCAAGCGCCGCATCGCGGCCGGCTGCGGCCAGAAGGTGGAGGACATCAACCGCCTGCTCAAGCAGTTTGAGCAGATGCAGGCGCTGGTCAAGCAGATGAACGGCAAGGGCAAAAAGCGCAAGATGTTCGGTAAAATGGGCGGCGGGTTCCCGGGCTTCCCCGGTATGTAAGTCATTGTCAAGCAATTGTTTGATGATATAAATTTTCAAATCTATTTGGAGGTGAAACCCCATGGTAAAAATCAGACTGAGAAGAATGGGTGCAAAGAAGGCTCCCTACTATCGCATTGTCGTTGCTGATTCCCGCAGCCCGCGCGACGGCCGCTGCATCGAAGAGATCGGCTCCTACAACCCCCTGACCGAGCCGGCTACGATCACCATCGACGCCGAGAAGGCACAGCAGTGGATCAAGAACGGCGCCCAGCCCACTGATACCGTGAAGGCTCTTCTGAAAAAGGCTAACGTCCTTTGATCGAAGGGAGCAGCACAATGGAAGAACTCTTGCTCTATGTTGCAAGGCAGTTGGTCGATCAGCCCGATGCGGTCACTGTAACACAGAGAGAGGACGGCGACAACACCATTCTTGAGCTGCGTGTCGCTCCGGAGGATATGGGCAAAGTCATCGGTAGACAGGGCCGTATCGCGAAGGAGATCCGCACGATCGTCAAGGCTGTCGCCCAGCGCGACGGGAAGCATGTCACCGTCGACATCGTCGATTGACCTGCGGCAAACAAGGAGAGGAAGGCAACTGCCTTCCTCTCCTTGTGTTTTGCTGCTCTTTCGATCAGCGGCCTTCCAGCAGACACACGGCATGGCAGGCGATGCCCTCGCCGCTGCCGGTGAAGCCAAGGCCCTCCTCCGTCGTTGCCTTGACGCTGACGCATCCGAGGTCGACGCCCATCGCGCGGGCAAGATTCTCCCGCATGGCCGGAATATAATCTTTCAGCTTCGGCCGCTGGGCCAGAACGGTCACATCCACATTCCCCACCGCATAGCCTGCCGCGCGGAGATGCTCCATCACCTTTTCCAGCAACAGCATACTGGAAATGCCCTTGTAGGCCGGGTCATTGTCCGGAAACAGCACGCCGATGTCGCGCAGCGCCGCCGCGCCAAGGAGCGCGTCCATGACCGCGTGGACAAGCACGTCCGCATCCGAGTGGCCGTCCAGTCCGCGCTCAAAGGGAATTTCCACACCGCCGAGGATTAGCTTTCTGCCCTCCGTCAGACGGTGTACGTCATAACCGTGTCCGATGCGCATGGAATTCCTCCGTTTCAGAATGGCTTCCGCCAAGGTCAGATCGACCGGCGTGGTGATCTTGAGATTTTCCTCGCTGCCCGGCGTCAGATGCACGGCGATCCCCGCTGCCTCCGCCGCAGAGCAGTCGTCTGTCAGCGCAGCCCCCGCCTCCAGTGCGCGGTGCAGGGCGTCTTTGAGCATCGCCGCGTCAAAGACCTGCGGCGTCTGCACCGCAAAAAGGCAGCTGCGATCCGGCGTGGAGAGAACCGCGCCGTTTTCGGCCACCTTGATCGTGTCATGGACGGGAACCGCCGGCGCAGCCGCGCCGCAGCGCGCCGCCTCCTGCACCGCCTCGCGGACGACCGCAGCCGTGACCAGCGGGCGTGCACCGTCGTGAACGGCGGCCAGCTCCGCCTCCGGCGGCAGCGCATCCAGCCCCGCCAGCACCGACTCCGCGCGGCTTGCGCCGCCCGGCACGACCGCTTTCAGCTTTTTCACCCCGGCACACAGCGCCGTGACCTGCCCTACCAGTTCTTTGCGCGTGACGATCACAAGGCTGTCGATCTCCGCACAGGCCGCGAGCGCCTGCGCCGAGCGCAGCACCACCGGCACGCCCGCCAGAGGGACGAGCATCTTGTCTATCCCCTGCATCCGCGCGGCGCTCCCGGCCGCGACGATCACCGCCGCACAGTTCTTTCTCATATTACAGCTCCATCACGGTTTTCTTGAACTCGGCGCCGCGCACCATAAAGTTCTTGAACTTGTCAAACGCGGCGCTCGCCGGGGACAGCAGCACCACGTCGCCCGCCTCCGCGCGGCGCGCGGCCGTACGGATCGCCTCGTAAAAGTCATCGATCCGCAGAATTTCTGGCATATTTTCGCGGTAATTTTCTGCATTTTCCGTCGCCTGCGCGATTTTCTCTCCGGTCGCGCCGGTGCAGATCAGCAGCTTCACGTGCTGCACGATCTCCGGGCCGAGCACGTCATATGGAATGTGCTTGTCATAGCCGCCCGCGATCAGGATGACCTTTTTCCGGAAGCTGCGCAGGCCGGCGATCGTCCGGCTGGGTGAAGAAGCGATAGAATCATTGTAATACGACACGCCATCCTTGACGCGCACCAGCTCGATGCGGTGCTCCACGCCGCCGAAGTGCTTGGCGACATAGCGGATGTCCTCGTCGGAAACACTGTCGCCAACCGCCAGAATGGCCGCCATGTAGTTTTCCACATTGTGCAGACCGGGAATCAGAATCTCCTCCTGCCGCAGCAGGGCTTCCCTGCCTCTCCAGATCACGCCGTCTTTGAAGTACACGCCGTTTTCCACCGGCTTCTGCCGGGAAAACCAAAGAACGTTTCCCTTTGCTTCCTTCGCAAAACCGGCCGTGATCTCGTTGTCCAGATTCAGGATCAGCGTATCGTCCGCGCCCTGACGCAGGAAAATATTCTTCTTGGCATTGACATACTCCGCCATGTCCTTGTGCATATCCAGATGGTTGGGCGCGAGGTTGGTCACGACCGCCGTGTGGCAGCTGTAGTGCAGATCCATCAGCTGAAAGGAGCTGAGCTCCAGCACGACCTTGTCCGTCGGCTGCATCTGCTCCGCCTTGTCCAGAAGCGGTGTGCCAATGTTGCCGCCCACCCAGACGCGGCAGCCCGCCCGGCGCAGCAGCTCGGAGATCAGGGTGGTGGTCGTGGTCTTGCCGTCGGAGCCGGTCACGCCGATGATCTGGCAGGGGCAGACCTCAAAGAAGGCCTCCATCTCGGAGGTGATCTTCGTTCCCGCCGCACGCAGCGCGGCAAGCTCCGGCTTCTCCGGATGCAGCCCGGGCGTGCGGAAGGCGATGTCGCCGGAAATGCCCTCCAGATAGCACTCGCCCAGATGAAGGTTTGCGCCCATGCGCTCCAGCTCCAGCACTTCCTCCTCCAGCTTTTCCCGCGGCGTTTTGTCGCAGCCGGTCACGTCGATCCCATATTGCAGCAGCAGGCGCACCAGCGGACGGTTGCTCACACCGAGGCCGAGCACCAATGCCTTTTTCCCGCGCAGATTTTCAAAATATTCGTGGAGTGTCACAAACAAGCCCCTCTTTCCCCGCGGCTTCCCCCGCGGAACATGGATATTATACCCTCTGAAAAGAAATTTTGCAATCCGTTTGACAAGCGCGGAGAAATAAAGTACAATAGTGAAGCGACCGGGACGGACAGCCGCGTGACTGCGCCGAAAGGCGCTTTCATGAGGAAAGTCCGGGCTCCGCAGGGCAAGAATAACGGGTAACGCCCGCCGAAGGCGACTTCAGGAAAAGTGCAACAGAGATATACCGCCCGTCGGCTTTGCGCCGATGAGGTAAGGGTGGAAAGGCGAGGTAAGAGCTCACCCGCCGCATGGGAACATCGCGGCGCTGTAAACTCTATTCGGAGCAACACCGTGGAGGAAACATTGGCCGGCCCGGCCGTTTCCGTGGAGGTGGCTTGAGCGTACCGGCAACGATACGTCGAGATAGATGGCTGTCGATTACAGAACCCGGCTTATAGTCCCGATCGTAGAAAACACCGCACCGGATTTCCGGTGCGGTGTTTTATTGGTCACAGGGATCGGCCGATCTGCTTTTCAGAATATCACAGGGAACGCAGCCATGCATTTCCGGCAAAAATCAATTAACAGCCCTGTTTTTCATACCTTCTGAACCCTTTTGCATATTGAGATCTCGATACGTTTTTACGATAATAAACAGCGTAATAATAAAGGTCAGAATATCCGAAACCGGCATGGAATACAGCACGCCGTCCAAACCAAAGAACACAGGCAGCAGCAGTGCAAAGCCCACACCGAACACGACCTCCCGGAACATGGAAAGCAGCGTAGACGCCAGCGCCTTGCCAACCGCCTGCAGGAAGATAAAGCACGCCTTGTTCACACAGGCCAGCACCATCATACAGAGGTAAACACGGAAGGCCTTGCCGGCAAACTCCGTATAGTAGCCGCTCTCGCTGCTTGCGCCGAAAATTGCGATAAGCTGCCGTGGGAAGCACTCGGCAAGAAGCAGTGCGACCGCGCCGACGATGGCCTCCGCGAGCAGCAGCCGGGTGAAGAGCGACCGGACGCGCAGCGTTTTCTCCGCGCCCATGTTGTAGCCGACGATGGGAATGCAGCCGGCGGCCATGCCGACGACGATGGAAATAACGATCTGGAAAAACTTCATAACGATGCCGACCACGGCCATGGGGATCTGCGCGTACCGCTCCTGCCCGAAGACGGGGGCGAGTGCACCGTATTTGCGCAGCATGTTGTTGATGGCCGCCATAGCCGCCACAAGACTGATCTGAGAGAGGAAGCTGGTAACGCCCAGCGTCAGCATCCGTCCGCAGAGCTTCCCCCGCAGAGCGTAGTCGCCGGATGCCGGCTTGATGATCCGCATATGCAGCAGATACCACACGGCAAGCAGTGCCGTTGCTACCTGCCCGATGACCGTTGCGACAGCCGCGCCCATCATGCCCCATTGGAAGATAAAGATGAAGATGGGGTCGAGGATGATGTTGATGACCGCGCCCGCCAGCGTGGAGATCATGGCAAACCTCGGGCTACCGTCTGCACGGATGATGGGGTTCATGGCCTGGCCGAACATATAAAACGGGATCCCCAGCGTGATATAGAAGAAGTATTCCTGCGCGCAGCGGAAGGTTTCTTCATTGACCGTACCGCCGAACATGGCAATGATGCCGTCCGAAAAGATCAGATACACCGCCGTTAAAACAAGGCTGCCGGCAGCAATCAGCACAACGGCGTTGCCAACGCTTCGCTTTGCCTTGTCTATTTCGTTCCTCCCCAACGCCATGCTGACAAAGGCACAGCAGCCGTCACCTACCATGACGGCGACGGCCAATGCCACAACCGTCAGCGGAAAAACAACCGTGTTGGCCGCGTTGCCGTAAGAGCCGAGGTAGCTTGCATTGGCGATGAAGATCTGATCGACGATATTGTATAGTGCGCCCACCAGCAGCGAGATGATGCAGGGAACGGCATATTGACGCATGAGCCTGCCAATACGTTCCGTCCCCAAAAACTGATTTGCCGAGTCCATAAATAGTACCTTCCTTTCTGAAATAAAAAAGATGCGTCAGTCTGAAAAATCCGGACTTACGCATCTCTGCAACACGATTTTTTATAAAATTTTCGACTTACCCGCACAAAAAGCGTGCGGCGCTTCTGCAACTGGATTTACGCAGAAACGCCACACGCTGTAATTTTATTATAGCAAATTCAGATGGAAATTTCAAATGCTTTTGTCCACAAATTTTGCGTTTATCACATTGATCGCAGCAGCGATACGGCTCTTGTTTTTTTGGCAAGCAGGTGTTGTCTTTTCTATTTAGTTAAGCTACAATAATGACATTCGCTTAATGAATCAGGAGGGACACCACCATGGAACTGCGAAAAGCTCTGGATACCTTTTATTACAGCACGGCTTTGTGTGACCTGCGGCTGATGAACAAGCAGTTTGTGGATGAAAACATCACATACAACAGCCTGCTGTATATCGAACTGATCTACACGATGAACGGCACCTGCACTGCGTCGAAGCTGGCAGAGCTGCTTCATGTGTCAAAGCCGGGGGTCACATTAAAACTCAATGAATTGCTGCGGCAGGGGCTGATCACAAAGACACCCGACCCGCATGACAAGCGCAAGAACTATCTTTCCGTCAACGATGATGCGATTCCACAGTATAAGGTTTTCCGCCGCCAGGACAGCGAGGCGATCCAGCGCATTACGGATCGCTTTACACCGGAGGAAATCGGCAAGTTCTGTGAAATGCTGGATATTATCTCGGATATCAATTTTGAGGAAATCAACAGAGCGTAAGGATCATGATAAAGCAAACAAAGAACGATTTTCTGACCGGGCCGATTTTACCTGCTCTATTGAAATTCTCCATTCCCGTGCTGTTGGCGCTGCTGCTGCAGGCGTTATATGGCGCGGTAGACCTTTGGGCGGTGGGGAAATTCGGTACGACAGCGGATGTGTCCGCTGTTGCCACCGGCTCGCAGGCCATGCAGATCATCACGGGACTTATCACCGGCCTTTCCATGGGTTCCACGGTTCTGCTTGGTATCTATGTAGGACGCAAAGATCATGACGGCGCGGCGAAGACCATCGGCAGCAGCCTTTGGGTATTCAGTGTGCTTGGCGTGGCTTTGACTGTCATCACCGTGCTGGCTGCGCCGTGGATCGCCCGTGTGACCAATGCACCGGCAGAGGCGTTTTCCCAAACGGTATCTTACATCCGTATCTGCGGCGCGGGCAGCCTGTTCATCGTAGCGTACAATCTGATCAGCGCCATTTTTCGTGGTTTAGGCGATGCAAGATCACCGCTCTATTTTGTGATGATCGCCTGTGTGACAAATATCATCGGCGATATTACGTTTACGAAATTCATTCCCCTGGGGGCGTCGGGAGCGGCCATTGCAACGGTGGCGGCACAGGCCGTCAGCGTGGTCCTGTCGCTGATGCTGGTTCGGAAAAAGGGGCTGCCCTTTGCTGTAGAGAAAGCGCATTTGCGCTTTGACAAAGAAAACTCCGGCAGTATCTTGAGACTGGGAACGCCGATTGCTCTGCAAAGTATGTGCAATGAGGTTTCCTATCTCATTCTGATCGGCTTTGTAAATGCGCTCGGCGAAGTGGCTTCGGCTGGTGTAGGCATTGCGGAAAAGCTGGTTATGTTCATTCTGCTGATCCCTACTTCCTATATGCAGTCCATCTCAGCGTTTGTGGCACAGAATGACGGCGCAGGACAGCGGGAACGCGCGAAAAAGGCCATGTGGCTCGGGATGCTGACCGCCGCCATCTTAGGCGGTATTCTGGCCTACTGCTCCTTCTTCCATGGTGCGGCACTTTCTACTCTCTTTATAAAAGGCGGCGAAACGGCGGTGCTGAATGCCTCGGCAGAATTTTTGAAAGCGACCAGCATCGAGTGCTTTGTCCTTTCCACCGCCTATTGCTTTACCGGCTATTTCAACGGTGTGGAGCGGACGACATTTGTCATGGTTCAGGGGCTTTTATCCATCTTCCTTGTAAAAAATCCCTATGCTTGGTTTGCCAGTACGCGGCCTGAACCGAGCCTGTTCCAAATCGGAATGTCTACGGCATGGGCCGCCGTGTTCACGCTGCTGCTGTGCGTATGGTATTACATCCATTGCAGCAGAAAGGATAAGCGGAAAAGAGGCTGAACACCGTGGGAACCATTATCATCGGAACAATTACAGGATCGCTGGTTCTTGCGCTGATCATCTATACGATCAAGCATTGGGGGAAATGATAAAAGACGATCATGCTGAATGGCTGCATTGTCCTGTGTACGGAATTTAAACCCGCAGCAAAATTCGCTTGGACGCAATTCTAATGAACTATCCGCTCCCTCACGCTGAAAAGCAGGACGGCATTACCAACCAGCGCGTCGTTATTCACTATAACTGCATCGGCACCTTTGATGTGCCGGATCGCCGAAAAATCCCGGAGGCCGACATTATCACGGAAACAAGAAAAGGCGTAGCACTCAGCTACGCCCCGGAACAGGTTGCAGTATGAACTTTGTGGGAAATAAAAAAGCAGAGTGTCCATTACAGGATACTCAGATCCTATAAGGACACTCTGCATGTCAGCCCACGGCAGAAAAGATGCCGGACGGGAAAATGCAGAAGGTTTCGAACCGGCGCGGTATATGTCAGCGTTCACTTTCTACGCTTCTGACCGTTCAATATAATTCGGATGCTGAAACAGCAGGGTCACAGAACCATCGACGATCTTCTCTTTCTTCAACATAGTCAAAATCGCCTGATTCTCCAAGTAATCCACCGTTGTCTTTTCAAAGGCAGATTTGCAATAGTAGCGCAGTTCTTTGCCTTTATCAATAAACACAAAGAATATTTCCCCGGATTGCAGATTTTTAATTACATATTCCGCATCGATTTTGCTGTTGACGCGCACCAGCTTTGGATTAAAGCGCGCAATCAAAAACTCCGAATCGAGTGTTTCTTGCAGATGTACAACAGCATTAAGCCGGCCCTTTATCCGGGACCAATTTCGGCTTTGCTCAATTCTTGAGGCTTCAAGTTTACTGGTCAAGATTGATGGGATCAGCTTTTCGCCATAGTACTCGGACGGGCGCAAGCCAAAATCCACATCCTGAGCGTACTGCATTCCCGCGATATGCGGAAAATCCGCAAAAGCGAAGATCAGCGCAAATGAGAACGTCTTTCCGCGCCGCCCTGCAGTGATCCGATATTCTGTTTCCGACAATCGCTGCCATGCCCGTGCAGCCTCCAGAAAAAGACACATTTCGGCCTTTCCTTTACAAAAAAAACGGAACTCTGAATGAACAGAGTTCCGCAAGAGGCGTTTTCATTCGGGGAAAACCCTACGTCAGCCTGTGGAAACCGCCTAACCCTCGGCCAAAGCTCCGCAAGTGTACGGTATGCTGACCCCATCACTTGCTTCAACGCTGCGGCAGACAAACTCGTTGCTGCCTATTGGGAATTCTCATTCCCTACGCCTAGTATACACGCCTTGCTTTGAAAAATCAATAGAAATCGCAAGAAATTTTGCTGAGTTGTCTGCGGAAATAAGCCGTTCTTTCGTTTTGTGTTTTGTCAACTCCTCGTAATTCGGCAGTACAGTCGCATAACTCTGTTCTTTCATCCGCTCAGCCGGGCATCCAACTGGATGTCTGCCTTACTAACCCTTTTTGAATTGTCCACACTATTTCACCATTCCTCCGTATTTTGAGCTTGACTTTTAATAGTTAGTCTTTCTGGATGCTCTCTTATTCGCTGTATCACCTTAATTAAGTATAACATATCCGCATCTAAGGAGTATTCAAGTTCTCCACTATTACTTACTTACAATAATTCCCCTCCCTACTAATTGTTCTATAAGTTCTTTATAGCGTTCTGGTATTGCAATATTGTTGTCAATATTGCAATATTCCTCGTGCGCCGTGGTGCATTTCGGATTATTTCCGCCCGCGCCGTTTATAAGTATATCGCATTTTCCGAGGTCTTTGAGCACCTTGCCGTGTACTTCCTCTATATTTGTCTTATCAAGCACGTTGCACTTATAGGCTTTGGCATTACCGCCCGCCGCGGTAATTTTGTCGGCTACCCTTTTTGCCGCCTCTTCGTATAAATCAAGCAGCGCCACCTTATTGCCCTTTCCTGCCAAAACTCGGCAAAGCCCGAGCACAACACGCCGCCCGCGCCTGTTATTACAATTACCTTTTACATTATTTTTTCTCCTTTTCTACGGCCTCAAAAAGTCCGTTTATATATGCAGCGCCGAGCGCCCTGTCAAAAAGCCCGTAGCCCGGTTTTCCGCTCTCTCCCCATATCATTCTGCCGTGGTCGGGGCGAACGTATCCGTCAAAGCCCGTATCTACCAGCGCCTTTACTGTTTCGTACATATCAAGACTGCCGTCTTTCGATAAATGCCCGCGTTCTTCAAAGCTGCCGTCCTCTAACAGCTTTACCTGGCGGATATGCATAAATGCAATCCTGCCCATTTTGCTGTATTTGCGAACCATTTTCGGAATATCGTTAAACGCTGCACAGCCGAGACTGCCCGTGCAGAAGCAAAGGCTGTTTGCGGGGCTATCAACTATATTTAACATTCGGTCAATATTCCGCTCGTTTGTTATAATTCTCGGAATACCGAAGATAGGGTACGGCGGATCGTCCGGGTGTATCGCCATGGTAACTCCGCAGTCTTCCGCCACGGGAATTATCTTTTTAAGGAATTTTTCAAGGTTGTGCCACAGCCCCTCCTCGCCTAAAGCGGAGTAGGCTTTTATTAAATCGCGCACCTCTGCCTGAGTGTAGCTTGCGTCCCAGCCGGGCAGGTGTATATCGTCTTTAAGCGGGTCAAGGCTTTTAAGCTGATCCATATACATGACAAGGCTTGTTGAGCCGTCCGCTGCCTCTTTGTCAAGCTGAGTTCTTGTCCAGTCGAATACCGGCATAAAATTATATGTAATGCATTTTACGCCGTATTTCGCGCAGCGGCGAATGTTCTCGCAGTAAACCTCGGTGTATTCGTCCGCCTTTTCGGTGCCGAGCTTTATTTCCTCGGGCACCGGCACTGACTCTACAATATCGAATATAAGCCCGTTTTCCTCTGCCTGCTTCTTTAATTTTTCAAGGCTTTCTTCTGGCCAAACCTTGCCCGGCTTTACATCGTAAACCGCGGTTACTACCGAGCGCATATTCGGTATCTGCCTTATATATTTAAGCGGTATCGGATCGGTTTCCCCGTACCACCTGAAGGACATTTTCATTGCTCTGTCAGCTCCTTTATATTGTAATAACTGATTTTTTCGGCAAGCCTTACGGCGCTTTCCTTATCATATTCTCCGCCGTTTACCCACTCGTCCAAAATATCCGCCGCAATTCTGCGGAAATAATCGTGCCGCGCGTAGGAAAGAAAGCTGCGCGAATCGGTAAGCATACCGAGGAACGAGCTGAGCGACGAATTTTCGGCTGTAATTTCCATTTCCTCGCGTATGCCGCGCTTGTGGTCGCAGAACCACCAAACCGCGCCGCAGCGCACGTTCGGGAACCAGAGGCTATCTGCGCCGCGTTTGCGGTATTAAGGGTATAAATAACCGTTTGCGGCATACCGCTGTTTTTATTTATCGCGTCAAGCATATGTATAAGCGCCGTGCCGCTTATTTCGTCTCCCACGCAGTCTACACCGCAATCCGCACCCAAGGCGGCGAACAAATTGCTGTTTGCGTTGCGGTAAACGGCTAAGTGCATTTGCATAACAAGGTTTCGCTTTTTATATTCCGCCGCCAAGAAAAGGTACATATTACCTATAAACCCTAAATATTCGGCATCGGAAATTTCTGCGCCCGCAAGCGCCTTTTTAAATGTATCGTCTGCCGAAGGCTCATCTGCAATTCTGTCGGGGAAATACGGAATACCCACGTCGGTAAAACGGCAGCCGTTAAGGCAGAAGAAATCAAGCCTTTTAATAACCGCGGCTTTAAGGCTTTCAAGGTTTGATATTTCCGTGCCCGATACCTCGGCTAATTTTTTTATGTAATGGGGGTAGCCTGTGCGCCGTACAAGCAGCAGATTATCCGTTCTGAACGAAGGCAGAACCCTTGTTTTAAAGCTTTTGTCTTCCTTTATTTTTTTATGGTATTCAAGCGTATCAATAATATCGTCGGTGGTGCAAAGGGTTTCTACTTTCGATTGCTCTATGAGCTTTCTCGGCGACAGTTTATTTTTTGCAATAAAGGCGTTTGCCTCGTCGTATATTTCGGCGGCGTTATCGCTTTTAAGCGGCTTATCTATGCCGAAAAACATTGACAATTCCATATGCGACCAATGGTAAAGCGGATTCCCCGCGGCAAGCTCCAATGCGGCGGCGTATTTAATAAATTTTTCGCGCCAGTCGGTGTTGCCTGTAATGTACCTTTCGTCTATGCCCGCCGTTCGCATAAGCCGCCATTTGTAATGGTCGCCCCCGATCCACATTTCACCGATATTATCAAACGGCTTATCCTCATAAATCTCTTTCGGGGATAGGTGGCAGTGGTAATCAACAATAGGCAAGTCCTTTATTTTAAAATATATATCCTGCGCATCTGCGGTTTTGAGTAAATAGTTATCAGTCATATATTCTCCCCTCGCCTTAGTTATATATCGGAAATCACAACAATTAAATTGTTGATATTATTGTTTTGTATTGCAAATATTGTTTGTATATGATAATATATACACGGTGATAATATGTCAGATTTTTTTCTGTATCAGGATAATGATATTGATATGGGCTATCGGTATGACGAAACCCCCGTCCCTGAGCATTTCAAAGCCCATACCCACGAAACCTATGAGCTTTATTGCTTTTTGGGCGGCAAGGGCATTTACCGTGTTGAAGGTACGCCCTACCCGCTTAAAGCGGGCGATATTTTAATTATGCGCCCCGCCGAATCACACTATATTGATATAATCCCAGATAAGCCTTACACCCGCTTTTCGGTAAACTTTAAAGCCGAGCTTTTTAAAGGCATAGACCCGAAAGGGCGCTTGTTATCGCCGTTTATAAATCGAAAATTGGGTACATTCAACCTGTACCGAGCCGAATATTTCAAAACCGACGCCTATAAACTGTTTATAGATAATATGACAGAAAATTCCCCCGACAGACGCGTGCAGATAATCACAAATCTTTTGCCGCTTTTAAACGAAATTTCTGCCGCATTTGAAACAATGTACGAAATTCAGATAGACCAAACGCTTGACAGCAGAATTATAAACTACATAAACCGCCATATTCCCGATGATTTAAGTCTGGACATTATTTGCGAAAGGTATTATATAAGCAAATCGCACCTTTGCCATATATTTAAAAAAGCCACGGCAATGACCGTGGGTGAATATATTACAGCAAAAAGGCTTGTTATGGCAAAGCAGCTTATACTTTCGGGGATATCCCCAACAAGGGCATATTCTGAGTGCGGCTTCCGCGATTATTCGGTATTCTACCGCGCCTTTAAAAAGAAATACGGGGTATCGCCCCGACAAATGTAAGGTGTGATTTTTATATCTCAGCCTTGTTGCATAATTATTACATAAAAAATCGGCAAGAATCTAAGGATTCTTGCCGATTTTGGTGAAGACAAGTGGACTTGAACCACCGACCCCCTGCATGTCAAGCAGGTACTCTAACCAAGGTAGTGTCAAGGTTTATGCGCAAATTTGATTCTGGTATCTGGCAGAAATCTATTACAGGGGGGCTTCGGCGCCCCCTTGGTTACGTTTGGACGGCCGGGGCGCAAAGGGTCAAGGGCGGCAGCCGCTTGTCTTGCCCTTGACGCTTCGCGAGCCGACTGCCACTCACCCGACCAGCAGGTCTTGCTCGATGACCTCAAGGTGCTTCATGTTCATGTATTTCTTGCAGCCCCACTGGGTGCCCGCCACGTGGCGCAGCCTCGCGCAGACCAGCATCAGGGCGGAATTGCCGTCAGGGAATGTCCCCACCACGCGGGTTCTGCGGCGGATCTCCCGGTTCAGCCGCTCGATCACGTTGTTGGTGCGGATGCGTGTCCAGTGCTCGCTGGGAAAATCACAATAGGTCAGCGTTTCCTCGATGCCGTCCTCGACCTTCTTGGCGGCCTCCTTCAGCTTCATGGCGCGCAGCTCGGAGACCACGGCCTTTGCCTTCTCGCGGGATGCTTTTTTGCTCTCCTGGGCATGGATCGCCTTGAGCATTTTCGCCACAATTTTGACCTTGGATTTAGGCACAACAGAGAAAACGTTGCGGTAGAAATGCACCGTGCAGCGCTGGTATTTGGCGTCCGGGAACACCTCGCCCACGGCCTCCAGCATCCCCATGCACTTGTCGCCGACGATGAGCTTCACGCCGTCCAGGCCGCGTCCGCGGAGCCACTGGAAGAAGCTGACCCAGCTGGCCTTGTCCTCTTTCATGCCCTCGGCAGCGCCTAAAACCTCACGAAAACCGTCCTCATTTACGGCGATTGCCACCAAAATGGCTACATTTTCGTACTCTCCGCCCCAGTTGCGGTGGAAGTGCCAAGGAAAATGTCTATCGCCCTTTTGGTGTTTCGCCAAACTCAAAACGTGCAGATCGAGCTTCTCGAATCGCCCTAATTAGCAACTTGTCGTCTACACCATCCACTTTCCATATAGCAGGCAAGAATCTCGAATAGTATTCTTCTCCGGTTAAACCCTGTGCTAACAGCAGAGTATCGCTTGGATACATCTGAGATGGCCACTGCCAAGTATACTCACGGATTCCAAGAATACTAAAATCTTCTTCCTCTAACATTAACGGCTTCGGTGCCCCAAACCTGCTGTTCCTACTCGACCTCCCTTTGTCAACACCACATCGCCTGGATAGCACATATGAAGAGTTCTAAATTCTTCGCCCATCTCGGGAATATTAACACAGGCATTGTACTCTATTTGATCTTTGACATCTGCGACCCGAACAAAGGGAATAGTGCCAGTGTTATAATAGGGTTCAAGCGATGGATAGAAGGCACTTGCATCTACCTGTAATCCTTGAGATTCAATTGTTACAAATTTATCCCTATTTTTGCATATGAACTGTTCAATTTCTAAATATTCTTTTTTGTAATAGTCGCTATCAAATCTCAGAGTTGTTGTATCACAAACGTCAGACATTCTAATTTCGCTACATTCCAGCCCATCCATCAAAGCCTTGTACTTGGCTTCATCGAAAGGTTCAACGGATGGGCTTATTGAAAAAAACTTAAACCTTCCTTCTTAGCAAACTCAATAAATGCTTCTGCAATGCCGTCCGGGGTCAAACCGTCGTGACTATACAAATCATGGTCAACAATCAAGTGTCCGTGGCGATCAAGTACATTTTCCCCGGTAATGGGGTCTTTTACATAGATCTTCTCTCCGGAGTTATCTTTACTCGGCTTTTGCATGGTAGCAAAGAAAATGGGGTAATCTTCCTTCTTCGGGCACAGCTCATCATCCCATTTCTGAACAAATAGAACGGAGGTCTTGGTTCCTGTGTGGGGTTTGAACACATTGCCATGCAAGCCTACAACGGCAAGGATACGGCAACGCTCAGCAATAAATTCACGAATGTACTTATCGCTGGAGTTGTTGAAGCGGCCCTGCGGCAAAACGATAGCCATACGACCGCTAGGTTTAAGGAAGTTCAGGTTACGCTCGATAAACAGCACATCACGGCCAACCTTATTCTGCCATTTGCCGGCACTGTTTTTGCCAAGCTCATAATGAGAAATAATTGTGTTTTCCTTGATATCACCAGCAAACGGAGGATTTGCCATCACGAGGTCAAACTGGAACTGGCTATAATCCTTCACACCAGCAGGCTGAAGCTTTTTCAGTTTCTTAAAGCCCTCGTTATAGGTATCGATCCAGTCTTCCTGCTTAGTAGTTTCGCCCCAACGGGAATAGTCCAGTGTATTCAGATGAAGCACGTTAGTCTGACCGTCACCGGCGATCAGGTTCAGCGTGCGAGCAACACGAACGGTTTTTTCATCAAAGTCAATGGCAAAGACATTGTCTCTGACAAAATTGGTCTCTTCAGGAATGCGCTCTGCGGCAGTGAATCCATCACCTTCGGGAAGGCCTTTTCCTCTGCGGATATCTTTCCAAACCTTGAAAATACTATGGACTGTGAAGCCCGAACTGCCGCAGGCGGTGTCGATGATTTTGTCCTTGGTAGTGGGATTCATCATCTTGACACACATATCAATAACATATCGAGGAGTAAAATACTGGCCTTTTTCACCTTTTTGCGCTTTGCTCATCAGGTACTCAAAGGCATCATCCACAACATCAAGGTTGTTATTGAAGAGCTTAATGTCCTGCAAAGAAGCTACACAGACTGCCAGATGAGAAGGGGAAAGCAGGATTTTGCTTTCGTCCGTGAAGATACCTTCCCATTTCTTTTTGGCATCATCAAACAGCCCCTGAATTTTTGCCTTCAGCTCGTAGTCG
>OHBD01000396.1_pt1 | contig 26792 bp, 30 predicted proteins | sample 1577291 | NCBI WGS metagenome assembly OHBD01 (sample SAMEA3879572, study PRJEB24766) | human gut metagenome | biome: human-associated habitat; feature: feces | place: USA | collected 1985/1987
CAATGCGCAGATCAATGTCGCTGTCCTCGTCAGCATCCCCTCTGGCATAGGAGCCGAACAGATAAATCCGGTCTGCCCCATATTGGGCCGCCAAAGCCGAAACGATTTCCTTGATTTCAGCTACAGTATATCGCATATCCGTTCCTCCTTACCGTGTATTCTACTACTATTCTACCATGATTATGCGAAAACGGCAACGACTATTTACAGGCATTGTAAGGCGGATGGATGACTCAAACCGCATCGTCATCTCCAAGGAAATCCACTGTCCCTCCGTATCCGCACTGATATTCCGTTGCAGATTTTATTGACGCAGTGGGAGAAATACTGTTTTTCTATGTTGGATTTGGCGAAAAGCTGGCGGTGGTAGTTGTACATAGTGACGGAGAAAGGCTTCGGATGTAAGATAGTTTGCGAAAGGCGAAAAGGCAGGGAAAACCTTGATTACTCATGTTGGCTTGGTAGATAGTCAAGGGTGCTATCATTCAGTCGGCATCTATGATCTCTCCAACATGGCATATATTGGTCTAAGATCGCCGTGAATTCAGGGCCATGGTTATGCACTTTCAGGTGCGCAAGTTCATGTAAGATTACATACTCTAAACATTCGATCGGCTTTTTTGCTAATTGAATGTTTAGCCAAATTTTCTTGCTGGTTGGGTTACAGGTTCCCCATTTGGTTGTCATATATTGGCTTTGCCAACTACTACAGTAAAGCCCCGTAGTTTTTTCCCACTTGGGAAGATATTTCGCTATGAATAGTGTTTTTACAACTTTCTTTGTCAACAATTCCTTGCTCAGCAACGAACAGGTCAATAAAGCTATCAATATTGTGTTTTTGTGCGTCAATGCAGTCTGTGTAAGCCTGTTGTGTAAGGCAGTAAGCTTTGCAATCATCCTTTGTTACGGATTGGAATACTCCCCGAGATTTCTTGATTATCGCATCAACTTCATCTTCGGAAATATGGTATTTATAGATATCCAGCAATTTAGCGATAATTTCATTCTTATCAAGGTATTCGTTACCTATTGCAGCAAACATACACTTTATAATTTGTAATTGGGCTTCTGCATCGGATACCACATCGCTTGTTTCTGAATAAATCGTTGCGGCAAGACGAAAAATATCCTTTTGAGAGGCAATCTCGTTTCTCAGCGGAGTGGATAATACACTCATTTGTTTCTCTCCTTTACACCAGCCTAATCTTACCCGTCAGAAGTTGTTGCATAAAGCATACGGAACAAATTCCATTCGCACTTACATCACAGAGCAGGGAGCAGCATATACGATCCCACCCAAAAGCAATGTGATCGAGCCTTGGTTTTGTGATTTCCACACTTATAAGGAACGCCACCTGATTGAGTGTTTCTTCAATAAACTCAAAGTTTTTCGCAGGGTCGCTACACGCTATGACAAGCTCGCTGTATCCTTTCTCGCGTTTGTCCATCTTGCTTCCATTTGGATTTTGTTGAAATAGTACAAGAATACTTTGTTTTCAGATAGGCTCTAATTGGAGTTCAGTACGAGCGATTACTTGGTTTCCAAGTTCAAGGACATTTTGTAAGACAAGCAAAAAATGCTCTGCCGAGTTCGTTTCAAAAACTCAGCAGAGCATTTTGCTCATTATCGGATTGGAAAGCAACCTGCAAGCCACCTGTCCCTTTTGATGGGAATGAGCAATTGGCTGAAAAGAGTTGCTATCATTTTGCTATCAAATCAGCTGTGGCAAATCAAAAAGTTGTGATTTCCCTAGGGCTTTTTTGCCACAAGTATCACGGATTTTTTATTCCCACTCGTTGCAGGGACTCGCATATTAAACAATTTTGTTTAGAAGATATTGTACCTGCTATTCTGATCCATCATAGCGATTGGATGGAACGCAAAAGCGCCGCAACGGCATCCATATCTACGCCGGACGGCAGCTTCATCTCTGTTCCCCGGTAGTGAATCTCAAGAATACTGTCTTCTGCCGGTGGTGGTTCCAGTTGCACCAGTTGTGGCGCGGCAGCCCCAACCATCTGCGTTCGCAGCTTCTTTAGCCAATAGTAAAAACTTTTCTCAGAAATCCCACGCTGTTGGCAGAATTCCCGCTTTGTCAATCCGCTGGCACTGCATTCTTGTATGAGCATTGCCCATTCCTGCGCCCGATACGCATCCCGTACAGCTAATACTTCTCCCATTTGACACCATCCCTGTTTCATTTCTCGAAAAACTCACCGTGAGTTTTTCAAGGTTTGGGAAATTATCTCATGGGTGTTAGGGAAATGCTAGGCGGCTGGTTATTAAGCGCTTACTGTCTTTACGCATTTTTCTTTCATGAAAAGAAAAATGTCGTTGCTTCTGTCCTCGTAAAAGGCGACAAGCAGCCGCTTAAACTCCGGCACCTCTTTTTCCGGGATAATCAGCATTCCTCCACCCTGCGAAATCAGGTAGTGATTCGCAAAAATCACGGAAGCACGTTTGTTGCCGTCGGTGAAAATTTGGGCCTTCATGCAGTAAAGGCATAGCTGAATCGCCGTTTCATCAGAGGGTTGCTCTCGTTTCAGAATCTCCTCAAGGTGCTCCTTGATTACAGTTTCAATCGGCAGCGGCGGAACATAGCTGGAACCACCAATCGTGACAGGAACCCCTCGGATACGTCCGCCGTCCTGAAAGAACCCCTCATTGACCAGCTTTGCAATGTGACACAGAATGGAATAGTCGCTGGGGTATGCGATCACATCCCGGTCAAGAATAAATTCCCAGGCGTGTTTCAGATTCAGTATTTTCTGTACATCCGATGCTGTCATGCCGTTGACAATGCCGTTGTCAATGATGTCCTCCGTCTGGGGGAAACTGGTGGCGACACCCTCCAGAATTGCCTGGTCATAGATGTTGGACTTCATGTTGGCCCGGGCGAAATCCAGGTTCAGCTGCACACGAGGGGAAATCTCCTGGTCCGTGTAGCCGAGCTGTGCCATTTCCTTGTCCAAACGCCGAATGTTCTTCCGATACTCTTTTGCGTCACGGGAATTGCGTAACAGCAGCTGGTACAGCGTGTCAGAGTACACATCCACATAGGTGGAACTCAATCTTGACCCGATGCGTTTACGAACATATAAATACTTCTTGCCGCCATCTTCCTTGATTTCCGGTGCCCCGTCATATGGCAGTAGGTTCAATCGTGCCTGGTAGTCAGCCTTTTGATGGAGCAGTTCTTGAATCTGGGGATAGTTGTTGTTCATGGGGCACCTCCTAGGGAATTTTTACTGCCTATATTATAACAAAAAGTTCCCTAGTTTGCAATCCCAATCCGTTCGCCTTTATATTCCAATTATAGCCCCATCATTTCCCGCACGACCCGGCCTGCTATCCTCATGGAACCAATGAGAATGACAAAATACGGACAAGCCGGTTTTTGATCTGCCAATGCCCCGGTGGAGTGCCTACTTTTCATCCAACAGCCAATCCAGCAGATTCAGAGATTTGATCCCATCGTAGGATTTGATGAAGTCCCGATCCATGGACAAAACGATTTTCTCGTAATTATCCGAAATCATTTGCAGGGGCCGCAGTTCCCGTTCCCGGGTTTCCGGAGAAAGCATACTCTCCGTTACCTGGATATACACCTTATCATCCGGCTTTTCCGCTACGAAGTCTACCTCCGTTTCGCCACCTTTCCGATGCAGACCCGATAGTCCCGGCGAAGCAGCTCCAGATAGACAATGTTTTCCAGTATATGCCCACGATCCGCGTCCCGGTAGCCCAGCAGCATATTCCGGAAGCCCATGTCGATGATCATACTGTTGTTAAACACGCCATTAGATTCCTCTATCGATTCACATTAACAGAGTATTCGATTCCTAGATAGTTCATGTTGCCTCCTTCCGGTTCATGCGCGCGCCTCGAGCTCGGTCATCATCTGGTCGAGCTGAATGAGGCAGCGCGGCAAATGGAACGGACCTTTGAACGTGCTGCCCTTGGTGGAAGGCATGGTAGGAAGTCCGTCGCGGCGCAGATAGCCATACCACTCGCCGTAGGCTGGATCGGAAAAATGCTCCTGGCAGTAATCGAGCGTTTTGAAGAACCAGTCAAGATCCTGCTCGTTTCCAGTGTCGCGGTAGAGCATCATGGAGGAAATGAGAATTTCGTTATGCGGCCACCAGAGCTTCATATCGTGCTCATATGATTCTGGAGGCAGTCCCTTGGCGTCGACAAAGTACAGAAGTCCGCCGTATTCCTCGTCCCAACCAGCGCGGATGGCATTATCGAAAATGGTCTGCGCCTTTTCGATGAGTTCGGGCTTGCCGAACTGCTTTGCATACTCCAGCAGGAACCAAACGCCCTCGATATCGTGACCGGGGTTGACAATACGGCCGTCCGTGAAGTCAAAGCGCGGCGTGCCGTCCGGGGCGACATTTTCCAGCGTGCAGCCAAGATCAAACTTAACGAAGTATTTGAAAATTTCCTCAACGCACTGTGTCGCGCGCGCGGCGTAAACATCCTTACGCTCCGGGTCGCAGCGCATGAGGATGAGCGCGACGTTGAGATAGATCATCGGAATGCCAAAGGCGCAGCCGCTGCGCGTCTCGGGAATAGTCTTGGGCCCCATGCCGACCGGGTCTTCCATGCCGTGATTGAGATCCCAATAGAGGTCTGCCATCTGCCGTGCGCGGGCAAGACAGCTTTCTTCGCCGGTAACAGCGTAATATTCCGCGTTCGCCATGGCGCAGAACGCCTCGGAGAAGCAATACCGACGCTGCCGCAACGGCCGACCGTCCTTCGTGACGGTAAAATACATACGGTTGCCTGCGGCGTGGTTGAAGCAGTGACGCTCCATAAAATCAAGGCAGCTGCGGCTGGCGTCGAGCCATTCCTGCTTCGTGCCGTAGACTGTGCACAAATGGGCAAATATCCAGCCGCACCGCCCCTGCATCCAGACGCTCTTATCCGTGGAATAGATTTTACCGGTTCGGTCGAGGCAGGTATAGACACCGCCGAATTCCGGATCCATGCCGTTTTTCAGCCAAAAATCCACGCAGCGATCCAATTCCGCACGCACCCATGTATGCGCCTCGGAGAGCTGCTGTTTTCTCATTTCATTCATGTATATGCACCTCTTGCTACAATTCAAAAACAGGTCTGTGATTTATGCCTTTACATATTTCTGGACAGCCTCCTCGATCATCTGCTTCGCACAGGCGACGGTGTCCATGTATTGATTCATTGATCCTTTCCGAATATACGCAAGGATCAATTATTGATGACGATTGGCCAATGCCCGCATAATTTTTTCTTTGTTCCGCGCAGATACTTCCGGGTTTTTACTGCAATACTCATGATACAGAATGTCCAGGACATAAAACTGCGCGATCTTTGCGGCAACCGAGCCTTGTTGCAGGGGGGATTCGTTCGCACCGCATTGCAGCACAATATCCGATTTTTCCGCTCCGGGAGATTTGCAGAATCTCGTCAGCATAATAATTGTTGCACCATTCTGCTTTGCTTGAGATAAAATATCCTCCATCTCAGTCGTCGCGCCGGAATAAGAAATAAAGAACAGAACGTCTTTCGCAGTCATGGTTGCCGCAGCAGAAATCTGCAAATGAGAATCATAAACGCTGAAAAACTTCGAGCTGACAGACGAAAACAGATGCGCCGCTTCCTCCGCCATCAGCATGGAGCCGCCCTGTCCCATGCAGTAGACGATCTCTGCCTGACTGAGCACCTCTACTGCGCGGATCACTTGCTCCTTTTTCAGCAATTCAGCAGTTTGTTTCATTGCGGCAGAGTATTCACCGTATAGCATTCCACCTACATTTTGGTGCACAGTGGAGTCTGTCATAGTTTCAGACTCCTGACTATCTAAAAAGGGCTCATAGCTCGGGTGGCTTAATTTCACAAGCTCAATTTTCAATGCCGTGTATCCACGCGAGTGAAACCGTTTGCAGAAGCGGGTAATTGTAGCTTCTCCGACGTGACACGCCTCCGCGAGCTCGCTGATCGACATCATCTGCACTTCATCCGTATGATCCAGAATGTATTCCGCAATCCGCTTTTCAGAAATTGTAAGTTCGTAGTAGACGCTACTCATTTCGCTCAGAATATCCATATGTTTGCTCCATTTCGTCGTTCTATTGCTTTGAAATCATCTTTCATGCGCAAGGATAATTTCCATATCTATATGCTACACCACACGAGGAAGCAATTTCAACCATCATATTAAACGAAAATCTCTTTCATTTTTTATGAAAATAAACGAGGCGTGATTCATGATTTATAACACGCTTGCCAATGCTCATCTGTACCAGGGAATCAGTGATTGGCTTCAAAAGGGCTTGGAGTCTCTGATCCATTCCAATTTTACAAGGAAGTTGAGTCACATTCTGAACATAATAAGATGTTCAAAGCTGCGCAAAATGCAGTTTCATCTACCGGTAATGCGATTTCCCCTCCCTTCCAACTGGATAGATATGCTCCGTGGATGATCTGCAATGATCTCAACCCTTCAGCTAATGTGCACTGCATCGTCTCACGGCCCTCGGCAGTCCATACAAAATTTTGTATGGTTGCTGCCTGTTGGACTTTGTTGTCACTATCATCAAATGTCCATGTCTGCACGGTATATGGTGCTTTTTCAAAGGGCAATGGGCACATTCTAGTGAATTCCCGCTCATCCTGTTCCAGCAGAAGCAGCTCCAGCGCACGGTCATTCTCAACCGTAATCCGTCCCCTTGTGCCGCAGATCTCCAGCATATTGCGTCCTGGGCACTCATGCGCCGAGGCGATGAAATGCCCGTGCGCGCCATTGGGATAAGTCAGAAACAGCTCTGCCTCGTTCTCCACCTTGATGGGTCTATTCTGTGTAGTGCAACGCGCCTGCACCGAAACGGGCATCCCACAGATCCACTGCATCAAATCCAGCTGGTGAGAAGCCTGCGTCATCAGAATACCGCCGCCCTCGCTCTGCCAGCTGCCGCGCCACGAATCGGAGGAATAGTAAGCATCAGTACGATACAAATCCGTGATGACCCAGGTGCAACGCACCAGTTCGCCGATCTGTCCCTGCTCCACTATCTGCTTCACAGTCCGGAAGCATCTCGATGCCCGCCGATTGTACATCACGCCGCACACAAGCTCCGGTCTCTTTTCCAGAGCAGCAAGTACCTGCTCCACCTCGTCGCAGTAGATACCCACCGGCTTTTCGACCAGAACATGAATCCCCGCGTTGACGGCCTGAATTGCCATCTCTGGATGCAAGCCGTGGGGCGTGGTGATGAGGACGGCATCCACCACATCAGAGTCCAGCATGGTCCGATAGTCCTGAAATACTTTGGCAGACAGGCTATACTGCGTCTGAAGTCTGTGCACGGACACATCGCTTCTGCTGCAAAGTGCTGTCAGCTCCACATCTTTAACACACCCCGCAGCAATGAGTCCAATATAGTCTCTCGCTATCGTGCCGATCCCGGCGATGCCTAACCGAATCATGGCTGTTCTCCTTAGAAATGCAGGAATTTCAGCAGCTCGTTTTCATAAAAGTTGATACGTTCATGGATATACTTTGGGTATCTTATCTGCCGCTTCTCTCCACTGGCACAACGGAATACTGCATCCTGCGTATCTGGCGGTGCGGCGGTATCCATCTCAGACGTACCGAGCAAAAGCTCACTTTTCAGCATTGGCACAAAATTAACGCAGTCGAGATAGTCCAACGTAGAAAACAGTTGCTCCTCCTGCGTGTGCTCCGGATCATGATTTCTGAAATAAGAGATCACGCCTGCATAAATGCTCTCATTGCAATTCTGCTCCCATGCCGTCCGAAAATCGGCGGGCACCGGATTCAATGCGGCACATTTTACCACCCTGGGGATCATCGCAGCCACATCGATGGCCAGACCAGCACCAAGTCCCTCACCCCATGTAATTAAGCGCGCGCAATCCGTGCGGGGCAGCTTGCGCGCAGCCTGCGCCATGGTCAGAGCATCGCTGACCATCTTCACTGCCGCAATGCCATCAGGACCAGCTTCAGCATCTGCCGTCACATCTATTTGAGTGAAACGGTTTTCCAATGCTACGACTGCATAGCCCAGCGCAACAAAACGTGTCATGTGATGCCAACCGCGAATACCACGACCATGATCATGGAACATCAGCATCGTCGGCACTTTCTTCTCACCTACGGGGCAGATATAGCGTGCATAGAGCACAGCACCATCCTCTGCCGTCAGATGCAGCTCATAGTACTCTGCCGCAGAATTGTGAAATGCTACCGGCTTCATCTCCATCGCACAGTCCGCAGCACGATCGGCGCGGGCTTTCCAGAATGCCTGAAAATCGGGCGGACAGATGGTTCTGCACTTCTTCTCTTCATACATCCTGCTCACGCCCCTTCCGAAAAGAAATCAATGATCTGATCATCAAACGCCTGTATTTCCTCATGTCCGAACTCCGGGAAGAAAACATGTTTCTTCGGACAAGTCAGGCGATTGTAGACGGAAAACTGTGTGATAGGCGGGCAGACACTGTCCGAAAGACCCGTACCAAACAACACTTCGCACTTCACGCGATGAGCAAAATTGTGCGCATCAATGTAGCCCAGTTTCGTGAACGTTTCTTTCTTTCGAGAGCCATCCGGGTCAAACCACCGGGAATAATACCGCAGTCCCTCATAGGCAATCTCATCCTTTCCAAGTTCAGAGACCTTCTGATAGTCACTGAGGAAGGGGTACAGGATCGCAGCCTTCTTCGCCAGGTCCGGATTCAGCGCCGCGCAGATAATACCCAGTCCACCGCCCTGAGAAGCACCGTTGATATACACCCGCTCCAAGTCGATTCCGTCCAGCTCCCGCACAATACGGCACAGAATGCAAATATTTTGCAGCAGCCGTACATAGTACATATCCTTTGGATCGCCGTCCAGACCGGCAACGATATGTCCTGTCACCGTAGTACCCTTGTAACCGCCAACATCCTGTCCCCGACCGCCCTGACCAGGGCAGTCCATCGCCAGCAGCGCACAACCCATACCGGCAAAGGATGCCTGTTCCAGCCAACTCCTGCTTGCACCGGGATAGCCATGAAACTGCAAGACCAGCGGCACAGGTTTGTTGCTGGCCGGGAGCAGATATTTTGCGTAGAGCTGTTCCCCGCGAATGCCTGTAAACTCAAGGTCCATAAACCGGCAGGTATCAAAGTCTGGGATCTCAGAAGCGCTCAGGTGATATTTCAGCGGGATCTGTCGTGCCTCCTCTACCCTGGCATCCCAGAACACATCAAAATCTTCCGGCATTGGATTTGTGCCCAAGTAAACCGAATACTGCTTCAATTCTTCTTTTGTGATCGGCATTCTTCCTGCCTCCTGTCAAATTGTGCATTCAGTCCGTTTTCTGTTTTTCGGATCATGATTTGCTTCACCAGCTCGACATTTTCTTCAGGATAGTCTGACCGGCAATGCGAACCTCGGCTTTCCTTTCGCAGCAACGCTGCTTGCACTACGCACTCTGCCGTGCAGAGCTGTCCGTACATCCGGCGTGTGCGGGCAATTTCCGCTCCATTCTCCGACGGATGCTCCTCCAATCGTTCTCGCAATTCATACACGGTATCCAACGCATTTTTTAGTCCCTGTTCCGAGCGCACGACCATTCCTTCCCGGGACATGACTGTGCGCAGCTCGCTCAGTGCCTCCTGACAGCCCGGCGCAGCTATTGCCGCAAATTCCACAGTCTGCGGCGGCTCCGGGATCTCTTCGCAGTACAGCGCCGCTGAACGTCCGGCAATTCCGCCAAACACAAGGCCATTGGCCGTAGACAAGCCGCCGATCCGGTCTGCGCCGTGCATCCCGCCAGTAACCTCTCCAGCTGCAAACAGTCCAGGAACTCCGGTAGAGGCATCCGGCGCAATACGAACGCCGCCGTTGGCGGCATGCGCAAAAATGCCGATGTGGATCGTGTCGTCCATCGTCACGCCGCGCGCACTCCTCAGCCAATTGAAATAGGTCTGAACGAACTCCGGCGGATCGCGCTTCATATCATCATTATATCGCACAACAACGCCCCGCTCATCCTTCTGGAACACGTTGAAAATCGCATAGTCAATCTCTCTTGAGGCAAGCCGGGATGTAAACGGTCCGTAGGTTGAGCGCTGCACCAGCAGTTTCTTCTGTTCCTCACGAAGCAGCGGTGTTCCGTCCGGGCAGGTCATCTCTGTAAATCGGAAAGTCTTTTCATTGAACACGGTCTGATAAGCCGGAGAAATATATCCCGGCATCATCTGCATGAACTCCATATTAACGAGCTCACAGCCTGCATTCAGCGCCAGCGTCTGCCCCAACCCGGAGACATCTTCTGTGCAGAGGTGGTATTTAAAAATACCACCGTAGCCGCCGGTAGCCAGCACTAGTGCCCGACAGCCAATGTATGCCAATCCTCCCGCCTGTGCAACGACAGCCCCGCAGACGCGGCCATCCCGCTGCACCAGCTCCAGGGTCTCGCACCTCGAGATCACATTGACCCCAAGCGTTTTCAGGCGCTCAGAAAAGATCGCTTTGGCACTGCTAAATTCGATACCATTCCAATCCCTGTGCTTATGGTCAAAGCACGGAATAAACTCTTTCTGAGCGCTGTTGTTGGCACGGCGGAGCTTTACCCCCAACGCCCGCACTTGTTCAATTGCAGGGCGTATCCCTTTTACAAAAGCATCCACTACAGCCAGATCAGTCATCCCGCGTCCGACGCTTTGGATTGTGGCTGCAAGCTCCGCGCAGTCCGCATCATCCGCAGGTCCGATCAATCCCAAACCCCAAGTTCCCGGATAAAAGCTCGACCCAGAAAACAGGTTTCCAGCGCAAACCAGCGTAACGCTGCAGCCAGCCTTCGCGGCGTTCATAGCCGCGGAGACACCTGCAATGCCGGAACCCAAGACTAATACATCACTGTTTCGTGCTCGCTCCAACCGCATAACGTATTTCACTTCATCCTTTCGTCGAAGTCACTTGCTCCTCCGGGGCGTCATACAGATGGCAGGCACAGAAATGCTCCTCCCCGTTCACCATATGCTTGACCAGCGGCGGGCTGTCGTGCCTGCATATCTCCATGCAGTTGGGACATCTGGGATGGAAATGGCAGCCCTCCGGCGGATGCACCGGGTTTGGCACGTCGCCCTCCAGAACGATGCGACTGTGCTTGCTGTCTGGATCCACAATGGGAATTGCAGACAGCAACGCCTCCGTATAGGGATGCATGGTGTTCTCAAAAATCTGCTCCGTTGAGGCCAGCTCCACGATGCGACCCAGATACATGACTGCAATACGATCAGAAATATACTCCACCACGGAGAGATTATGGGTAATAAAGATGTAGGTCAGATTACGCTCTTTCTTCAGCTTTATCAGAAGGTTGAGTACCTGCGCCTGAATGGAAACGTCCAATGCAGAGACCGCCTCATCGCAGATCACCATCTCCGGATCGACGCACAATGCACGGGCAATGCCAACACGCTGACGCTGACCGCCAGAGAACTCATGGGGATAGCGATCCATGTACTCCCGGCGCATATTGACCGCTTCCAGCAGATCGCCGATGATTTTGCGCTGCTTCTCCTTGTCCTTGATGCCGTAATGGCTCAAAGGATCGGCAAGAGACTGGAAAATCGTAAAGGATGGATTCAGAGATGAGTATGGATCCTGAAACACGATCTGCACCTTCTGATGCAGGAGCTGCTCGTCCTGCTTGGACAGCTTGCGCAGATCTTTCTTGCCGCCCTCCTCGCCGAAGTCGTACATCATTGTACCATTCGTGGCGTGGACCAACTGGATAATGGACTTGCCCAGCGTTGTCTTGCCACAGCCAGACTCGCCAACAAGACCCAGTGTCTCACCGCGATAGATGTCCAGATCAACGTTGTTCACTGCCTGAACATAATCTGTGACTTTGTTGAAAAATCCACTGCGAACCGGAAAAAACGTCTTGATGCCTCTCAGCTCAAGCAAAACTTCCTTCTTTTCTTCGCTCATATCGACACCTCACTGTTCTGTGCTGGGCGCTTCATCCGAAGGTGCGTTTACCTTTTCTGAGCCAGCATACACCTGTGCCGCATTCCAGCAGCGGACTGCATGACCACCGTAGAGGATCATCTCCGGCGGCATCTGCTTGCACTTATCGCAGCAGTAATCGCAGCGCGGCGCAAACTGACAACCCACCGGACGGTCATATGGGTCAGGAGTAGAACCCCGGATTGGCTCGAGCGTCTGATTCTTACCCTTGTGCAGCACGGGAATGGAACGGAGCAGCGCCGCCGTATACGGATGAGCCGGATATTTCAGAACATCTCTTGCGCTGCCGCGCTCAACGATGCTGCCCATATACATGACGGCAACGTCATCGGCCAGTTCACTTACGACTCCCATATCATGCGTGATAAGCATAACGGCGGTATTGTATTCGGACTTCAGCTTTTCGATCAGTTCAAATATCTGCGCCTGAATGGTCACATCCAGCGCGGTGGTTGGCTCGTCTGCAATCAGTACCTTTGGATTGCAGCTCATGGCCATAGCGATCATAGCACGCTGGCGCATACCGCCAGAAAACTCATGCGGATACTGGTCGATGCGCTTCTCCGGGGTGGAGATGCCCATGTGCATCAACAGCTTGAGAGACTTAGATCGTCGCTGCTTCTTGTCCAGCTTGGTGTGATACCTCAGATTCTCACCGATCTGAAAACCGATGGTATACACGGGATTCAGCGCCGTCATCGGATCCTGAAAGATCATCGCCATGTCGTGCCCACGCAAAGAACGCATCTTTTTCCCATTGCGCTCCAGCTGATCGATTCGAATATCGCCCTCGTCACTGTGATAAGTGATGGAGCCGCTCTCAATGCGGGACAGCTCCGGCAAAAGCTGCATGATACAGGAGGCCGTCACGCTCTTGCCGCAGCCGGACTCGCCGACGATACATAGGGTACGGCCTTTATATAGCTCAAAGGAAATGCCATTGAGCACCTTATTGCAACGCTTATTGGAATAAAAATAGGTATAAAGGTCTTTTACAGTAATAATTGCTTTTTGCTCCATGTCTCTGCCCCCCTTAACCCATCTGGGTAGGATCGGTGGAATCCCGCAGACCGTCGCCGATGCAGTTAATGCTGATGACGAACAGGGAGACCACAATGCCGACCGGCAGCCACTGCCACCAATAATTCTGCATCGTAAAGACATCCTGTGCGGCGTTGAGGATATTTCCCCAAGTGGCGATCTCTGGCGGAACACCCAGCCCCAGGAAGCTCATGGCTGCCTCGTCCAAAATGAACATTGCGGTGGACAACGTCAGATTGACCACGATGGGGCCAATGGCGTTGGGCAGCATATGCTTGTAGGCGATCACAAAATCATTGATGCCAAATGCTTTCATCGACTGCACATACTCTTCTTCACGCAAGGACAACATTCTGGCGCGGGCTTGGCGATAAACGCCACCCCAGCCGGTCAGCACAAAGATGAAAATCAGGTTACCCAGGCCACGGCCAAAGATCATGCCCAGCATCATAACGAGGATCAGCTGAGGGAAAGACATGAACACCTCGGACAGACGAAGCACGACCTTATCGAAGATGCCGCCCTTATAGCCGCCGTAGCAGCCCAGCAGCACGCCGATGACTGCCGCGATCAGTGCAGAGCCGAGACCGATCAGCATGGACAGGCGCCCGCCGTACAGGGTGCGGGTAAATACGTCGCGTCCCAACTTGTCTGTGCCGAAAATGTGCTGCAAAGATGGCGGCTGATTGATGGAACGCAGATCCGGTGCAACGGGATCATAGGCAGCGATCAACGGCGCAAGGAGGCAGGTCAGAAGGATACCGCCAAAAACCATAAGGCCGATCACAGCCAGACGGTTCTGGAACATTTTCTGCACAGACCGGCTCATTTTGCTTTTCCTGATGCGGCCTTCTTCCTCCGCTTTCAATATCCTATCAAACTTACGGTCATTCTTAGTACGCTTTCTCTTCATTGCTTCAGTTGTAGCCATAATATCCTCCCTTAGTCCAGCTTGACGCGCGGGTCAAGAATTGCCGTCAGGATGTCCACCAGGAAGCTGGCTATCAGCACAGCGATGACGGAAAACAGGGCGATCATCATAACCAGCGGATAGTTCTGACCAGTCACAGCATTCTTAAATGCGTTGCCGACGCCGGGCCACTGGAAAATAGACTCGATCACGACGGAGCCGCTGATCAGAGTCGGCAGACGAAAGCCGATCAGAACAACAACAGGGGTGACGGCTACGCGGAAGCCGTGCACCAGATTCACGCGCCACTCAGGCAGCCCCTTTGCCCGTGCAGTGCGGATGTAGTCCTTGTTCATCGTGTCCAGCATACTGGAACGGGCGTAACGCATAACGCCAGCCGTCAGAGAGATACCCAACACACAGGCAGGCATGACGAGGAACTTCAGCCGTCCAATAAAGGATGTGATGCCCGGTGCGGTTCGCCCGCCGATGGGAAGAACGCCGAGATGGATGGCAAAAACCAGAACGCAGACCATGCCAAAGAAGAACTGCGGGATAGAGACACCGATCATACCAGCGACCGTCAGGACGTTATCACCAATGGAACCCTTCTTCAGAGCGCTGAGAATCCCGAGGATGCTACCCAGCACGGAGGAGATGATCAGCGCTGCCAGAGACAGCTCCAGCGTTGCCGGGAAGTACTGCTTCAGCAGGGAAGAGATTGGCTGACCATTGGTCAGCGAATAGCCAAAGTTCCCGCAAAGCAGCTGCCACAGCCACTTAAAGTACTGCACGAAGAACGGATCGTTCAAGCCGTACAGCTCACGCAGTTCCTCCAGCTTTGCCGGGTCAATGTTTGCCAGCTGATCCGGCGAGAACATATAGGAGATCGCATCTCCCGGGGTCAGATACAATCCCAGGTAGATCAGGAAGGTGATAAAAAGCACCATTGGGATCATAAACAGGAGCTTTTTTAAGATATACTGTAATGTGTTACGCATAGCTCGGCCTCCCGGTAACGGAATTAGCAAAAGGGGCGGCGTATGCCGCTCCTTTGCCGTTGGTATTCGTTGAAGCGCATCTTTCAGATCTGGGCATATGCGAAGCCGAAAGACGATGTGCTTCGAGCGCGTTAGGACACGGTCCAGTTCTGGATGTCCCAATCGATGCAGTACTGAGGAGTACCGACTTTCATGCCGCTGATGCGGTCGCTGGTGATCAGGAAGATGGGCTGATAGTACAGAGCCATGCAGAACAGATTCTCGTTCTCATACTCGATCAGAGCGCGGAATGCCTCATTCTGGACATTGACATCGGCGGAAGCACTGGTGGCGTCGATCAGAGCATTCAGCTCAGGATCCTCAGGCGTGTGAGAATTGGTGGCAGAACCGGTGCGATAGCGGTCGTAATACTCATGCAGGGACAGGGCGGCGTTAGCAGCATAGCAGATATCCCATCCAACAGCGCTAGGACCGTTGGTCTGGTCAGCGGGAGCAGTCCACAGGATGGAGGCTAGGTCGCCTTCCACCAGCTCGGCCTTGAAGGTAATGCCGACATCTGCCAGGTACGCCTGAATGGCGCTCATCAGATCAACGGTGGCCTGATCGGTGTAGTAGTACACGCACTTCAGGGTGACGGATCCATCCCAGCCAGCTTCTTCCAGCAATTCTCTTGCCTTCTCAGGATCGTAGCTATAATTGTTCAGCTTGTCGGACTTCAGGTTTTCATCGGGAGCCAGACTGTTGGCAGGAACAGCACCGCCGTTCATCAGAGTATCACAGATGGTCTGCATATCGATGGCATAGTGGATTGCCTGACGCACACGGACATCCGCCAGAGGAGAGGGGGTGCCGTCAGCTCTGTCGAACTTGTTCAGGTAGAACAGCCGGGTATAGCGGACATTAATATCCTGAACATGGATGCCGGAAGTGCCTTCAATGGCCTGCACGTCGGCGATCATCTTGGTGTAACCATAATCCAGCTGACCGGACATAGCTCGGGTAGCCAGATTGGGGTCAGAGTCTCCGGCGGAGGGCAGCATCTGGATCTTGAAGCCAGCAACGCCGTTGTAGTACTTGTCAAAGGGTGCCAGAATGGTGTAGTTGCTCATCTGGACATCCTCGACCACGAACGGACCGGAGCCGATGGGATGCTGGAAGTAGTCAGCCTGCTGGACCTGAAGAGGATCAACGCCGGTGAAATACTTCTGAGGAACAGGAGCAAACTGAGTGAAGGTCAGCAGTGCGTCGGGTGCGATTCCTGCAAAGCTGATCACGATCTTCTGTCCGTCGATAACAATACCGGAAAAGGTGTCGTTGATGTTACCGTCGGCGTCCACAGCGCCCTCAATGGCCTTGAACGTAGACAGGAACACGGAGTTGATGACGGAGGTCTTGGAGACGTACTCGATGCTCCACTTGATATCTTCGGGAGTGACCTTCTCACCATCGTGCCAATAGGCATCGTCGCGCAGTGTGAAGGTCAACGTCTTGCCATCCTCGCTGTACTCATAAGTTGCCAGAGCGTCGGGGTGATCCTGAATGGGGTTCAGGTCAGCGTCAGCCACTATGAGGTGTGCATAGACCGTCTTGTTATACATATAGGTGCCGGGATTCAGCCAGGGAGTTTCGAAGAACTCTCCGGGGCCGCCATTGGTGTAGATGATCTTCTCACCATCAGTGCTGGGAGCCGGAGCGGAGCTGTCACTGCTGCTGTCAGCGGGTTGACTGGTGCCGTCAGGGGTAGTTCCGCCACCGCTGCACGCAGCCAAAGCAAGTACCATAGCCAAACTGAGCAGCAGGCAAAGCGTTCTCTTCAGATGTTTTTTCATTTTGTTCTCCTTGTATTATAGAGTAGTAGTTATTAAAGCCCCTCTCCAAGGGCTGTGCTACAATGTAAGGGATGCTGTGGATTGGTTTGGTTCTCCTACCGCAAGACGGTTCCTGAATGGAGAAATCCCGGCAGCCATATAACACAGCCGCATAACTCTGTTCTTTCATATGCTCACCCAGGCGTCCAACCGGGCGTCTGCTTTGCTATGCCTTTTTTGAGCCGTCTACTTTTTTGCCATTCCTCGCATTTTAGGCTTGACATCTAATAGTTCGTCTTTCATTTTTGGGTCTCTGACAGGTCTCGACGTTATACTCGCCATTCTGCACAAGTCCTCTCTCCTGCCCAGCACGCTTACTTGTGCATATTTTACACCGATAAAAAACAATTTTCAATTGTAAATTATAATGAAAATTTGTTCCATCTTTTGTGTATATAAACGAACTTTTCAAAATCCATCATTTTCTTGTTGTCAACTCTGCTGAAGCACGTTATATTTTAAGCAGAAACTACTTATATCTGGATGCAAAATGAACGTAATGGAGATTCCCATATGCAAGGCGGACATCATCAGTCAAATTGTAAGTGCTAGGTGCTCTCTCCTCAGAGATCCAGCTGACGGGCTATTTGCTGGATCATTGTTCCGACCCGCACCAGACACTCCTGATTCGTGACCTCACTTTCAGCTGTGGTGATGCTGACACCGTCCCCGAAGAAATGGTCAAGAAATATTACAGCAGTGCTCACGCGCTTGCCCCAATTCAACTATTATTCAGAAGGAGGTGGTAATGTGATCTACGATACACTGCGAAACCTCTCCCGCTACGAGACACTATCCCCCGATTTTGCCACGGCCGTTCAATATCTGCGTGCCACTGACCTTTTCCAGCTTCCTCATGGATGCACAGGCATCGCCGGTGATCGCGTGTTTCTGAACCGCTTTGACTACACCACCGCAGTAAGAGCACCAAAAACGCTCTTTGAGGCGCATGAGCGGTATCTCGACCTGCACATCGTCCTGAATGGTCAGGAGGGGATCGCTCTCGCCCCCACTGAGTTGCTCACTGAATGGAAACACGAAGAGGACGATTCCATTCTATACACCGGTGATGAAGCTTATCGCCTGTCTCTGCACGTGGGTCAGTTTGCCCTGCTCTATCCCGGAGAGGGGCATATGCCCAAGTTAGTCTGTGGGATTCCATCCCATGTCGATAAAATTGTTGTGAAGATCGCAATTAAATAACAGATTGGAGTGTGTTACGATGGACACCAAAAAGTATGAGGGCGTGATTCCTGCATTCTATGCCTGCTATGATGACGAAGGCAAAATCAGCCCAAAGCGCGTTAGAGCATTCACACGGTATCTGATTGGCAAGGGCGTCAACGGTCTCTATGTCGGCGGTTCCTCCGGTGAATGCATCTATCACAGCGTGGCAGAACGGAAGATTGTGCTGGAAAATGTAATGGTGGAGGCTGCTGGCAAAATTACAGTCATTGCACACGTTGCTTGCAACAACACTGCGGACAGTCAGGATTTGGCCGCCCATGCGGAGTCAGTCCATGTGGATGCCATCGCGGCCATTCCTCCTATCTATTTCCACCTGCCGCCCTATGGGATCGCGGATTACTGGAATGACATCTCCGCCGCCGCACCCAATACTGACTTCATCATCTACAACATTCCGCAGCTGGCCGGTGTGGCTCTGACCATGCCTCTGCTGAAGGAGATGCGAAAGAATCCTCGTGTTATCGGCGTCAAAAACTCCTCCGCTGCCACACAGGACATCCAGATGTGGAAAGACGAGGGCGGCGCAGATTTTGTCGTGATGAATGGTCCTGACGAGCAGTTTGTCTCCGGTCTGGCTATGGGCGCGACCGGAGGCATTGGAGGCACCTATGCAGTCATGCCCGAGCTATTCATCAAGGCGCGCAAGCTGTTTTACGACGGGAAGGTGAAGGATGCCTATCTGGTGCAGAATGAGATCTGCCGCATCATCTACAAGATATGCGAGGCGCACGGCAACCTCTACGCTGTCCAGAAGTCCATTCTAGCTAGGAAAGGCATTTTCTGCGGCGGTGTCCGTAAGCCTCTGCCCGCGCTGATTGAGTCTGACCTGCCTATCGTTAACGAGGCTGCCGCGATGATTGACGCTGCGATTGAAAAGTATTGCTGATTTTATCCCCCCTATAGGTGGTCTGCGACCGCCATTGCACATTGGCACCCGGCCTTATCGGCCGGGTGCCTCAGTCTGTCGAAAAAGTTCAGCAAGGGCTGGGCTTTTTCTTATTTATAGCAATTCAATAAATTAACGCGAATAACCACAAGTGCGAAACCAGCCGGAACAGTCAGATGGTGTCACCGCCCGAAAAGCACGCTGAATCGCATCTGGAAGGGTCTCCAAGGTTCTGGCTTTGAATTTACGCAAAAGTGCCTTCACCTTCGACCAGAGATTTTCAATGGGATTCAGGTCAGGGCTATACGGAGGAAGAAAAATATATCGGATCTTCGCTTCCTCCAGCAGCTGTTTTATCGCTTTGGCATGGTGTGACTTCATATTATCCATCACAAGCACAGAATCAGGGTTCAGATACGGCAGCAAGTCATTCTCCAGGTACTGTTTGAATTTCTCTACCGTTGTGCCGCCTGAGAAGGTTGTGTAGTGTAAACTTCCGTCCAATTGGATGGAGGACAAAATCGTTGTGTTTTTTGGCTTGGAAAGCGGCGCGGAATCAACCGCTCTGCTTCCGCCTTGCACATAGGCATACCGCCTCGTCATGTCGATATTGCAGCCGCTTTCATCCAGAAATACAAGGTTATTTGCGCTGAACCCGGAGATAATGCCGTTCCGTGCTTTCCGCTTCTCCGCCACATCGGGGACGCTCCTGTTCGCTGGCATGAAACGCTTTCTTCTTCCGTCGGTATCCCAACTTCAGTAACGCCTTTCGAACCGTCTCGATGCTGACGGTGAGATGCAATGTGTCAACAATCTCCTGCAGCGTGACATCGGGTTTGTCTTTTACCAGCTGATCGATGCTGGCGAGCTTCTCCGGGCTTAAAGCCGGTTTTCTTCCCCGAAGAAACGTTCGCGTTTCAAAGGAACCGGTTTCTTTCCAACGCTTTTTCAAACGATATACGGTGCTTCGATTTACCGAATAACAATCTGCGACTTCTTGTACCTTGTGCTTTTTCTCCAATGCCTCAATCATCAGTTTTCTGGCTTCATTGTGCAACATTTCAATCATCCCCTTGCCTCGATTCTACACCGCTTGTCAAGAGGCTGCGCTATTTTTAGGAATTGCTATAAGCTGGGCGGCGTGGACATCCGCACGCTGCCGCTGGCGGAGTGCACAAAGCGCATCGCCTATGTGTCGCAGGACAACTACCTCTTTGACCTTTCTGTCATGGACAATATCCGCATGGGCAGAAAGGGTGCGACCGATGCGGAGGTCATTGACGCCGCGAAGAAATGCGGCTGCCACGAGTTCATAATAGGGCTGGAGAACGGCTATCAGACGGTGTGCGGCGCATCCGGCGGACACCTCTCCGGCGGCGAACGGCAGCGCATCTCCATTGCCCGCGCCATGCTGAAGGACGCGCCCATCGTCATTTTAGACGAGGCAACAGCCTCGTTCTTTTATACACAACTTTGCGCCTGAAAAAATCAAGAGGTGGAAGCCGCCAGTTAGACGGCCTCGCTCTTGACAACACGCAGCTTTGGTTGGTTGGCTTCTATGAAGTCCAATATCCGCTGGTGCTGGTCTGCAAAGTTAAATTCTACTTCAATTCGTTTTTCCTCATAAATGCTAATCTGTTTTATCAAGGCAACAACAATACCGCGCTCCAAATAGTCGATATTCTTATACTTCAAAAATGTTTGCAGGTACGGGTCAGCGGAAGTGATACCGTTTGATACAAAGGTCTGTTCCTCTTGCAGATTTGCGATAGTCTGCCGGATTTCCTCGGCCTGTTGTTCAAACTTCGCTTTCATGCGGTGGTATTCATCCCGCGTCAGGTCGCCGCTTTTCCAGTCGATATACAGATTATCACAAAGATTTGTAATCTTGTGAAGCTCCTGTTCTTGTGTTTTCAGCAGCTTGTCAAGCCTTGTTGACTGATTACGCACTACGGGGGCTTGGTTTATTTCGTCAATGATTTCTGCGAGAGAACCGCAAAGGTCAATCTGTCTTTTGACAGCTTCAAATACTACCTGCTCCACCAACTCGTCCCGGATGGTGTGACTGCTGCACAAGCCTCTGGATTTCATAATGTACGTCTTGCAGCTATAATAAGTGTACCCCTTGGAAGTCCGGCGCGTCATGCCCCGGCCACAATCCCCACAGCGGAGGAAGCCGGAAAACAGATAAACCGTTTTTGCCTTGGGGGAAGTCCGCACATTCTTTTCCAAAAGCTCTTGCGCCCGGTCAAAGGTTTGCTGATCTATGATGGCTTCGTGTGTATTTTCTACCCAAAACCAATCATCTTCCGGGATAGGAACAATCGTGTGAACCTTATAGCTTTTGACTTGGTGGCGTCCCTGTACCATGTGGCCTAAATAGGTCGGATTTTTCAGCATATTCACGATGGTGCGCTCGCTCCAATTTACCTTGCCGGTTTGCGCGTGGGGGTTATGGTAATTCATCCCCATTTGCTGCTTGTAGGCTGTCGGGCTTGGAATCCCTAACGCAATCAATTTCCGGGCAATCGCATTTTTGTTCATACCCTCGTACACATACCACTGAAAAATGTCCTGCACGATGGGGGCGGTTTCTGGATTGATAACCAGCTTGTGATAGTCCTCCGGGTCTTTCAGATACCCATAGGGGGCGAAAGCTCCGATAAACTGTCCCATGCTGCGCTTCATATCCAATACGCTGCGGATTTTGATTGAGGTCTGGTAGCAATGCTGATCGTTCATGTAGCTTTGCATTTTAGTTGCAATGCTGCTGATTTCTTCGGGCCGCAGGTAGCTGTCCAGTGCCGGAAGCTCTACGGAGATAAAACGAACATCCAGAGAAACGAACACATATTCAAGATAGTGGCCGCACTCGTAATCATTTCTGGACAAACGGGAGAGGTCTTTGACAATTACACAGTTGATTTTCTTTGCGTAAATATCAGCCAGAAGCCTTTGAAAGTCCTCACGGTCGCTGTCAGTACCAGTCCGTCCATCGTCCTGATAGTTGTCTACCACTTGGATTTCCGGGTGGTTTGCCAGATAATAGTCGAGGATAGCGTCTTGGTTCTCGATACTGTAACTTACATCGTGTCCGTCCTCTTTGGAAAGTCGTTTATATTTTCCGCACTTCCAAATTTTCTTGCCGTTCTCTGTAAAGGTGTTATTAGAAGATTTTCTGTCTCGTTTCAAGATACCTCCAATCCTCTATAATCACAATATGATTATAGCATACATGACCGACAAAATCAGCCCTTTTTCAGCCCTGAAAAATAATTTTTCAGCAGGCCGTCAAGGGCGGTTCCGCCAGCGGAAAACCGAACAGATACAACGACATCCCCACATCGAAAAAGATAGGGGTTTTTACCTGTTCCAGATAATTCATCATGCGCTGTTCAGGTGGTAATGAGGTATCAACGGAAACAGTGCGGATGTCAACGAGATCATCCGCATTGACTTCTTTAATGTTTTGCTGGCGCATATCGGCCAGCATTTGGGTATTAAACATAGCGTCCTCCTTTCCGATCAGAGGACGGTATGTTATTGCCTTTCCAAAATGAAAATTAGGCATTGCGGACGGCTGCTGGCACAGCTCCACGGGACTTTCACCCCCGCGTGGTTCTCACGCGGCCCTACCCATTGCTTGTGACGCTTTTAACGCTCGAACTATGGCTATAAGGGAGTATCATTGTCCTGCCTGTACGTCGTCGCCCGTAAGCTGCCACGCTCACATTGCGGCGTGGTGTTAATCGCTCCGCTTATCCCTACGGGAAAAAGTATCGTGGCGCACCAGCCGTCCGGCTCGGCACAGACAGAATGTGTCCGTATGCCCTATGATGCGCCGCCGTTATCTTGCGGGCATATTTGTCAAGGTACAGCCAGCGGCCCGCCGTGGGTTGGTGAAACAGGGAAAGGGTTAAGCCGTTTCAGCCTCCGGGGGCCGGTTCGTCACTTCGTCGTGACGATAGCGTGGATGAGCTTGATTTCCAGACGGCGCTTCATGGCCTCGTCCAGACACACATGAGGATAGCCGTTTTCATCGTAGAGCGTCCGGGTACACAGCTTGTTCATGTAACCGCTGTAATACCGCAAAACACGCTCCACGGCTTCGGCATCCCCAGCGCGGGCGGCCTCGATCACCGAGAGGGGCAAAAGCTCAATGCCCTTGTAGTTCGGGTTATTCATCCGCGTCTAACCTCCTTTCGGCATCAACGCCTTTAGCTGTTTCCGCAGCTCCGATAGGGTCTTTGTCCTGTGCCGCTGGACGGTGCTTCGGGACATTCCCATGAGTGCGCCGATCTCGCCGTCTGCCAGTTCCATGACACAATGCAGAATTAAAATCTCTGCTCCATGCTTGGAAGCGTGGCAAAGGCTTCGGCTACAAGCTCATTGTCGATATGTAAATCACAGCCATGCGACGAAAAAGTAAAGCTGTCGCTGGGGTAGTGATCTACTGTAAAGAGCTTGTCCAAATCTGCCTGTGACAAAGAACCGAGCGACACTTCACGGTCACGGCGGCGCCTCATTTCTGACAGGTAGCTTTTGGCCTCGTTACGCAGTACCGTCTTGCAAAAAGCATCGAACAGGCACCGCGCTTCATAGTCGCGGGGGATAGCATCCATCTTCTCACCCCCTTTCTTTGGGGGATGTTGGTGGTTCTCTCCCTTTCCGCTAACAAGACTTTGGCAAAGCCGCCAGCTACCCGCTAAAGACCTCCTTTTTGAAAATTTCTCAAAGAATTTTTTCGGCCAGGGACAGCGGCTAAAATGCGACAAAAATCGCCCGGCGGGTCGTAGACCCACCGGGCGATGACGTGAAGTGTTTTGTTGTTTGTTTACATGGTATAGTTCATACTCGTGGCCGGATTTTTCCCGTGGAGGGTATAGACTTTTTTTAAGCGGTTTGGTTTCCGAAAACAGGGGCAAATGAGCATGGCGGCATCCTCCTACGGGCCGCCGCGCTTATGCGATATGAGATAGGCCAAAAAGAACGGCGGTCTTGATTTTTCAAAACCGCCGCAGGGATATGTATATTGAGCGCACGAAAGCAACCTGCCCGACAACGGTTTTTTTCTTTCCCCGTCGGGCGGGGCAGGCTGTCGTTGTGTATTGGATAAAAAAAGCCGATAACCACAAGGGATCAGACCTTGTGTGTTATCGGCTCTGCGTCTGTGCGTCTGGCTCTTTGATAACAGATATATTCAGTTGTCGTGCGGAGATCAATGTTTCATGCTTGCATTTGGGACAATACAACGGGAAGTTTTCAAGAACTGTATCTTCCCGTATTCGTACTCGCGTTTTGGAATCGCATACTGGACACTATATCCATGTTTCGATCATTGTTTTGTACCGTCATTCTTGCAGTTCTTGAAGCCACGCATAGCAGCCCAAATGCCGATAACAATGATATATACACAGATACCCAGCGCGACAATAGTTATTTCTGTGCCATAGTCCGAAATAGTGTTATTCTGTATCGCCGGGATCGCCCGAAAGTGAATGTATGAAGTTAAGGCCAGCAATCCAATATCGACAAAAACCATGATCGAACCAGCCTGCTTGCTTACCTTTTTCTTATCGTATTTCGCACGTTCTTCGGGGCTTTTAGTGTTAAATCCAGAAACCAACATACTCCCTTTACCAGTCAACAAGATAATCGTTGCAATAATAGCGAGTGCCACAATCACCCACATAATCCAAATAAACCACATAGTCAAAACTCCTTTCAGCCTTGATTAAACTTTGTAATTGGTGATTAGATACAATAGTTCTGTGATCGCCATAACTCCCCATTGAAAGAGGATTAGCGCAAAAATGGTTTCGACAAAATACATCGGTGCGAGTATAAGTACAACCAACGAAAGCGGAAACAATACCGCCGTAAAAAGGCCATTAAACAGAAAAACTTTCTCCAATAAAACAATTTGATATTCGTCATATCGTTTTCTTCTGAGTGCCGATAAGGTATCAACAATAATGGCAACACCAATCATGCCGATTCCCACAAATTTCATATTTTGGGATATGATAAACGAAGCCCACCCGCTGTCAGAAAGAAGATTTTCGTAGCTCATTACAAATTCAGAAGAAACAATAAATATTGCAGCATAAATAGCTGTGATTAAGGCAACATATACCGCATTTGCCATAGGGTTTTTCAACCATCTCATTTCCGCTCACTCTCCTTAAAATCAAACACTTCCTCAATACTCTTATTAAATAGCTGGGCAATGTCATAAGCTAACCAAAGTGACGGATCAAATTTTCCCATTTCTACTGCATTGATTGCTTGCCGGGAAACATTAACCTTTTCGCCCAGTTGCTTTTGCGTTAGCCCCTGTTCCTCGCGGAGCTGTCGCACTCGATTTTTCAACCCCAAACCACCTCCAATGCCATGTCAAGCTAACATTACATCTATTATACCATTTATTTGGTTCGTGTCAAGTCAACCTTACACGCGTGAAGAGTATATTCTGGCGAATATCGAGGCACACCCTGATCTTGCCGGACGTTGCCCCGCTGCGATACGTCGCTGTGTCCACAAAATGTTACGTTCAAAAGCATCAGCCTCCCTTTGCCACATTCTACTACAAAACAAACGGATATGAAATATAAACTGTAACTAAAGTGCATATAGCAACATTCCACAGGCAAAATATGAAATATACAATGTAAGTGGGAGGTGCTATATGGCAAATATTGAAGATTGTCCCGGCTTTGAAACTTTCGGCTCGGATGTGAAAGCGGCCCGGCAAGCAAAGCGCATTTCGCGCAAAGCTATGGCAGAGAAAGTAAATATTGACTGGCGCTATCTTGCCAACATCGAAAACGAGGGGGGCCATTCCCAGCCTGCCGGTTATCATACAGCTTATTAAAGCCTGCGGGCTTCCCGTAGAACGGTATTTTAACCCGGAGATCATGCGGGAGGAAAGCGAACAGCGGCAACGGGTCAGCCACAAACTGAAACTTTGTCCCGAAGAATATCTGCCGATCATCGAGGGCGCGATTGACAGCGCCATACAAATTGAAAAGCCGTGTCAGAATGAAACGGAGGATGTGTAACCGGCATCCTCTGTTTTCTCTTTTATGGAGGGACGCATAAGTGCCCTCTAATTTTTTTGCAAATTTTTCTTTCCAGAGGGCCATTTTGCGGGTAGATTAGGGCCTTTCTGGTGTCTTGTTAGTGAAGATACAGTAACGTAGCAAGCATAGGGAGTGTAGCCACACTCCCGAACAAACGGCCCGCCCCGTCCCTGCCGGGCCGCGTCCGTTTTGCTTGTTGGGGAAGTCCCCAAACCCCTTGAACGGAAAGGACGTTGAATCATGGCAAACAGGAAACGAAAGATCGTGCAGCGCGTTCCCGTGACGCAGGAGGAACGGGAGCTGATCGAACAGAAAATGGTGCTGCTGCACACGAAGAACTTTTCGGCCTACGCCCGGAAGATGCTCGTTGACGGCTATATCGTCAACATGGACACTACCGACATCCGGGCGCAGACCGCCGAGATACAGAAGATCGGCGTCAACGTCAATCAAATTGCAAAGCGCCTCAACAGCATGGGGCCGGTGTACGCGCAGGACATCGAGGATATAAAGGGGGCGCTGACGCAGATATGGCAGTTACAAAGATACATCCTATCAAGTCAACGCTGAAAAAAGCCCTTGACTACATCGAGAACCCGGACAAGACCTACGACAAAATGCTGGTGTCCTCCTTTGCCTGCTCTTATGAAACAGCGGATATTGAATTTGAAATGCTGCTGGCGCAGGCGTACCAAAAGGGCAACAATCTGGCCCACCACCTGAT
>OHBD01000409.1_pt1 | contig 25861 bp, 34 predicted proteins | sample 1577291 | NCBI WGS metagenome assembly OHBD01 (sample SAMEA3879572, study PRJEB24766) | human gut metagenome | biome: human-associated habitat; feature: feces | place: USA | collected 1985/1987
AACGCGGGGAGGCTTCTCCCCACGCCCCGACATCATCGCCGGAGCCCGCTGCAGCTCTCCGTTCGGACCCTTCCAAAGGGCGGCTCCACTGCGAGCTTACGCTCTCGCTACGTTCCGTTCGAACCCTCCCCATAGGTCGGCTTCACTGCACTTCGCTCACTGTCTGCGCAGGATCACGGGGAGGCTTCTCCCCGCAATTCTGCTACGCCAACGAACCCCCTTCGGGAATTCGTGCGAGGCTGCGGTTGCGGAGATCCCCTCGCCGATCCCCGCCGACTGGGACCTTGCCGGCATCAGCTGGAACGGCATCGTGCTCCCTAAGATCGGGAAGGTGAGGGCGAGGATCCACCGCATCCCGGAGGGCAAGTTCGTGAGCTGCACCGTGGAGCGCAAGGCAAGCGGCGCCTACTACGCATCGATCAACGTCAAGGAGCGGGAGCTTCCCGCCTATCCAGCCGCAACGGGCGAGGTCGGCATCACGTTCGGCGCCTCCCACTGGGCGGTGACCTCTGACGGGCAGGTGATGGACCTGCCGGAGAGGATCGGGCGGCTGCAGAGGCGCCTTGCCATCGCCCAGCGCGACCTCGCCAGAAAAGAGCTCGGCAGCCAAAACTACCTGAAGCAGAAGAGGAAGGTTGCCCGGATCAACGAGCGGATCGCCGATGTCCGCAAGGCAGCGACGCACAACGCGACCAGGGAGCTTGTCAACGGCTACGGTACGATAGCCGCCCGCCAGATGGGCTCCAAGGACATGCAGCAGCATGGCAGCGCGGCGACCAAGGACCTTCCCCGCAAGGTGAAGAAGATGCTCAACCGCAAGATGCTCGACGGCAACTTCGCGGAGTTCAACCGCCAGCTCGCCTACAAGTCGGCATGGGCGAACCGATCGTTCGTCGAGGTGCCCGGCGACACCCCCACAGCCCAGGTGTGCAGCCGATGCGGTCATGAGGAGCTTGTCCTTGCAAGGGACCTGCGCCCTGCGTGGACCTGCCCGGAGTGCGGCGCAAAGCACGACCGCAAGGCGAACGGGGCGCAGAACGTCTTGGAGGCCGGCAAAGACATCCTCGCGAAGCAGGAGCAGTCCTTCGTCACCAAGGCGAAGAAGTCCCGCACGAAGAAGCGTGCCAAGTAGTCATGAAAGCAAAGTCGAATGAGGAGCGGGAGATAGGAGAGAAATGTCGATAGAAGCTTCTTTGCCGATGCTGTTGGCGGTATTCGGAGTCAGTTGCTCGGTTTTCGGTGTGAACACCTTGGTCATGGGGAGGCTCTGCTGTTCCAAGGGCATCGAGCTAAGCCGCAAGGACATTCGTCAAATGCGGCAGAGTTATGTATCTGTTGCAGTTGCGCTTATTTGCCTGATTGTGCTGGTTGCAACCTCGGCATTGTCTCTAATCGATGCAAGAGTCGGTCTTGCGTTGATTGCACTTGAGTTGGTAGGCGCAGGGGTAGGGGCATTTGCCGCAAAGAAGTCGGTTGATGATAACTGGGAGCGTATTAAAGAGAAGCAGCAAGCAAAAGAGTCCCGAGCCGAGCAGCGCAAGAAGAAGAAGGAGGCTTCTGATGCAGGGAATGATTAGCATAGAAGACAACAGCAAGGCAGCGGTAGGCCTGCTCGGCAAGCTGCTCCAACTGTCCTACATCGAGCAGTGCATACTGCTCGATCATATAGAGGACGGAATGACCATCGAGGCGGTAAAGCAGAACGTGATCATGGGCATAAACTGCACGAAGCATCCAGGCGAGGATGCGTGGGAACCGACCATCACGGCTGCAAGGCTTTTGGAGAAGGCCGAGAAGGCGCTCTTGAGAGACGCCGACGCCTATTTCGCCCAAAGGGCGGCGCAGGAGGCCCTGAGCCTGTTGAAGGCCAACGAGCGGCAGATCGAGCAGCTGCACACGTTGCTTGAGCAGGAAGGTTCGAAAGATGATCGATGACGATAAGCGCCGGGAGACAGCGAGAAGGCTGCGAGCTGCCGCAGAGCAGGCGGACCCGGCGGTAGGAGTGTCGGAGTTGGAGATATTCTGCATCCTCGACGTGGACATGGGCGGGGAACGCGGCTTTGCAAACAGACAAGACGTTCTGCGCCTAGCAGACCTGATCGATCGACCGGCAAGGCAAGGAAGCGAAGAAGACAATGAGCGGTAGAGGGCCGAAGACCCGCCTTTCTGCCAGCGAGCGGGCGGTGTTGTCGCTTATCGCCGAATACGGTGATGGGGGAGCAGTCATCGCAAAGGACAGCCTCGCGAAGACGATAGGCAGGACCGTCCGCACAGCGCAGCGTGTGGTGAGGTACCTGCGGGAAAACGGTCTGATCGAGTCGATTCCCCAAAGCAATCGATCCGGAGGCACATCGGCGAATCTATACGTGATCACATCGAAGGGCATGATCGAGCTCCGCAAGGAGCGAGATCGGGAAGAAGGGCAATGAGTTCAGCTTGCCGTCATCCTTCAAGCTGCCATGCCGCAAATCAGGAAAAATTTTGGCAGGCAAGCCGCTGATAGCCCTTTACAAATGTTCTATAACTCTAGTAGTCTATATATAGGACTATAGAGTTATAGAACACTAGACAGGTAAAGGAGGTCGAGGAAATGGGACCAGTCGAATGCATAATCGCGATATTGATGACGCTTCTTGTCTTACGTATTGCCTGGCAGCTCACGAAGAAGGTGCTGGCGATGCTGGCAGGCCTGTTTCTGATCTCCTTGGCTGGACTCGCCGTCTTCGCAGTCTACAGCGGAGTGACGAGCCTCGTTGGAATGCTCTTATGAGAAAGGAGTGTGATCGCGATGCCGAAAGACGACGAGGACCGGCTTGTTCAGATGAACGTGCAGGTCCCGAACTGGGTAAGGCAGCGGTTGCGCGAGCGCTATGTGCGCACAGGCGAGGGCCAGTCCGCTTTCGCCCGCCGTGCGATAATCCGCCTGCTTGAGGAAGAGGACGAACCGAAGCGAAAGGAAGGCTAACTGATGGAGACGACCTCATGCATCCTATGCATCATATGCCTCATCGCCCCGCCGTTCTTCGCGATGCTCGCAACACAGGGCTTTCACAGCCTTGCGCGAGGCAACGACTTTGGGCACCCATGCCGGCTCGGTTTCGGCATGGGCATGGTCGGCTTCTTGCCGCTGCTTCTCATCGTGCTCGGGATCAAGGCAGATGCGTTTTTCCCAGAGCTCGGCAACACGTTCGTTGTCACCGTTGCTGCAGCGGTCGGGCTTGTCCTGGCAGTCATCGCCCCTATCGTTTGGCTTAGGTTCCTGAAAAGCGATTAGAGAAGAACTGAAAGGAATGAGACACATGGAAGAGAACAACAAGCAAGCCGGCCTCGATCCAGAGGCGAAGACCGAGAAGCTGGAGGCAACGCCCGCCGATCAGGGGCAGGCAGACGCAACCGAGAAGCTTCCGGCAACGGAGATCCCCGCAGACAAGCCCAAGGTCGCGAAGATGGAGACCGCAGAGCACCGCATCGAGAAGTCCCTGGCAAAGCAGGGCGTTGAGCACGGCGAAGGCGATGTCCACGATGCGTTGATCCCGCTCTACGAGCGCTACGAGCTCACCGGCGCCATGCCGACCCAGGAGGCGTTCGCCGAAGCCTGCCGCAACCAGAGCGTAGGGCAGCATGTCAAGGACATGCCGAAGGACCCGTTCCGCCCAACCGGAAAGCGAAACGCCCTGATCGCCGCAGGTTGCGTAGCAGCCGCAGCCCTGATCATCGCAGGAAGCGCATTCGCGTACAGCTCCACCCACCAGCCGGAGCCGAAGCAGGAGAGCGAGCCCGCCGCAGCTGAGGTGAAGCAGGTAGAGGATCCGACCATCCACGCAAAGGTCAACTGCGATGGCTGGAACCAGGACACCTCCACGCCCATCGTGCTGAGCATCTATCAGGGCGACGTCAAGGACACACTCACCAGCACCGATGAGAATGTCACCGCCCCTGAACCGATGGCAGAGAAGCAGGTGGTTGCAGGCGAGGACACCGAGATCACTGAGATCACCGAGAAGGGAACCTACACCCTTGCGATCGTCGGCTCCCCGATGCTCGATGACGGCACCTTGTTCAACCTCCCTGAGCCGCAGGTAGTGGAGTACGACGGTGAGCACGGGGCATCCATTGAGATGACGCTCACGCCCAAGGCAGCCGAGAACGTAACCGAGGCAGACATCGCAGCCGCCCAGGCAACGGCAGTGGCAGCCGGCGCGGACGCCGGAAAGGCCTCCAACGCCGCAAACGCTGCCAACAGCAAGGCATCGAGCGCCCAGGGCGGAAACGTCGCAACAGGCAACAGCACCGCCGCCTCGAAGAACAACAGCAACAAGACCGGCGTAACCGCCCCAAGTCAAGGAAACCAGGGAGGCAACACCGGCAGCAACCAAGGTGGAAGTGCTCAGTCCCATCAGCACAACTGGGTGGCTAAAACACTGCATCATGATGCGGTTTACGAGAATCAGACTACCTATGTTCACCATGATGCAGTGACTAAAGATGTAATGGTTTGCAACGACTGCGGTGCAGAAGGTATAGATAGGGCTCATTTGAAGCAGGAAACTATGAACGGTGGTTCTGGTGGATATCATGTAATCAAAAAGACGATTACAGCAGCATATGATGAGCCTGTTACAAAGTCTGTGCTAGTGTCTGCAGCCTATGATGAAACCGTTGGTTATTACTGCTCCACCTGCGGTGCAACGAAGTAACAGTAGCGTAACCCCGTTGGGTTGTGCTATAATACTAGTATTGTTGCGAAAAAGGAGGGAACAGCGGATGGAATCAAGATCCGAAACAGACATCCTTGGTCGCCGCTGGTACCGGATAGACATCCTGAAAGGCGACCGAACCTACGACCGCCTCACGATAACGGCAGAGTCCGACAAAGCGGCCGAGCTGCAAGCTCACCGCGAGGCAACCCGCCTCGCTCTGGTCGGTAAGAGCAGAACGCTTCGCCTGTACCCAGACGACAGAAGTCACCTAATAGCAGAGATCAAGTCAAGATAAAGAAAGAGCCACAGGAGCAAAACCCTGTGGCTCTTCTCATATTCGCATTCGATTGCGAATATCACTTTCCAAGCGCTTGGCCCAGCGGCACGATAGCATCCAGCAAAGCAACGATGATGTTCATGGTGTTGCCACCGTGAACATCTCCAGTCACGTAAACCAATTTCAATCTCCTCTACGTATGAAGCTCCCGTCTTGCCTCTGCGATCAAGCGGCGCTTATCGAGCCATTCGTTCATTTCCTCATCGTTCATGATCTTCTGGCACCGGAAGAGCGGGATTCCCGCTTTCATGAAGCAGCAGTCTTTGAGGTTGTCCTTCTTCCGCGCCTCATCCGTGCCATGCGTCGAGTCGTCCAGCTCGATGCCGAACAGGAACCGGTCGCTTTTCCCCAATATCATGAAATCGATATGCAGCTGGGCAAGCGTCCTGAACCAAACCGCGTTCTCGTCCGGATTGTTCGTCTTGACATCCAGGATGTCCATCAACCGCACCTTCGGGCAAACCGTGAGCCCTTGCTTGCCGCAAGCACGGTGAAGCACCTCGTAGAAGGCGTGCTCCCTTTTGGAGAATAGCCCGGTGCGCTGATCGATAGGGAGCTCGTCAACCGGCGGGAGATGGTCGAGATCGAGCCATTTCCTCTGATCGCCGCTTGAATCAACCGTTGCCGAGGCTTCCTGATGCTTTGGCGCTTCCTCATGCTCAGCAGCCAGCTTATCGTGCTCTTCGATATGCCGGTCGATCAGATAGCTGTAGAACGATCGGCTTTGATTGGCGGGTATCATGCGCTTCTCGAGATCGGAGAGAAGCCCTTCCTTCCTCATCGCATCTACAAGCGCGATTTGCCTCTCCGTTGGGGCAAGTCGCTGTGCATTCCCTTTCGAAGCCTTATGCGATGAGAACGCCCGTTTCCCCGATTTTCCCCGTACGCGCCTGCGGAACCCCAAGAGCTTGCCGAAAAGGTACACGAGCAGAAGGCCGATGGCAATGAACTCGAAGAAGCTGGTAGATGAGGAATCCAAGGCAAGCCTCCAATCAGGATGGTTGTAGTTAGATGGTACCATTCATCGCCGCCCGCGCCGCACCCATCGCGCCGCTGGGCTCGCCGAACGCATCGAAGCTCCATTCAACGCGACCTCGATGCTGGACCCATCTGCCAAAGCAAGCTGTGCAGGTCACGGCGGGCTTTCTGCAAGGCAGAGCCTTTTGCCGGAATGCTCGTGCAGAATCCCTGTGCGTGATACAATCCACCTGTACCCGCGCCGGTCGGGGAACCTACGCCTGCGAAGAGCTTGTTGGCTCGTTGAACCAGGAAGACCCGGTGGCAAGCAGTGGGGCTTCGGTGCAGCAAACCCACCAGAATCAATCCCGTCTCACCGTCCTGCTTTGCCTGCCGCCATCAGCCACCGGACACTCGCAGCGTCGTCCTCAACGCAATCTCAATGTATTCGGGAGCGCAGTAAGCTCAAGCTTTCCGTTCCCGCAACGCAGCAGCCTGCCTTTTTCCCGAAGCAGAATCCGCATTGCGTGGCGTGTTGCTGCCGTGAATGTCCCGTTTTCAATGCCGTGTTCCCGAATCGTCCGACAACCTTACATCAACGAGCGCAAGCGAGTGGATCCGCGAAGCCCCTCAGCGAGCACCGCGAGCGTATCAATCGGCGAACAGCTGTTCAGTGAGCTAAGCGAGCGCATCACCTGAATCCCCCGCAACTCAGATCATCAGCTGTGCGTGAGCCCCAACGCCCCCGCAACCCAACACCATATCGAAAGCGTATCGCATCCTATTCGCCCACATCTCGCAAGCTTCCCGCACAGCACCGGCAGGCAAGCGCAGCGCAACTCATCGCAACCGACACATCGCATCAACTTCCCATCTCCCTCGCCGACAACCTCGGACGCACGGCAAGACGCTGGCAAATCGCCTCAACTGCCTGCATCCTGCAAGAATCGGCTCCCATGTCATGGCACCTGCCGCCATCTCTCAATGTTCCGTGACCCAGCACCGCCAAAATCCCGAAGCAGCCCCTCAGAATCGCCAGCAGCCACCTCAAAGCTCATTTCCCCAGGTCGCAATTTGCCGTTGGTTCTTCCCATATTCAGGCTATTCCCTCATGTTCGTTCGCCTTGCCCTCAGCACCTCGGTTGCTTGTATGGTTTCTAACACCCCCGTCCCGTACCGCAAGGGCTGCCCTACGGCGCATCGGCGTGCAAGCCCGCCTTGTCCCTTGACGCTCCGTTCCTTAGTGCGTTTGACCGAAACCAAGCAACGAAGGTTGCTGAGAACAAAACAAACAAGAACAAGGAGGAACTGAAAATGAAGGAAGGAAACACAACGGCAATGCTTGAGCAACTGAGACTTAGAGAGGTGGCGCTTAACAGCATATTCGCGAAAACGGGGCAGAAGATCCGAGTGAAGGCGGTCAAGGTGCACAAGAACAACAATGAGCGAGTGGGCTTGGAGGTGCGCGACAAGGAGCTTCCAATCGTGCTGACGTACTACCCGACAGCAGACGACATGATGCAGCCAGATGTTCGTCTGATCGAGAGGATAGTCGATGTGCTGAGAGAGGAGCGGGATGAAGTCGGCCTGATCGTGCACGAGCCGGACCGCGACGAGTTCACAGCTAATTTGGTGCCTGAGGTGATGAGCGTGGAGAACGCCAAATGGCTGGAAGCGGATGGCAGGCCATGCAAGATCGTTCTCGATATGGTGGTGACGCTTCGCTGCCTGTGGAGGGTCGATATGCTCGCAGATTCCGAGAAAATTGCAAGCTGCCTGGTGACGAAGCAAGTTCTCGATCGCTACAGCCTGAGCGAGAGCGAGGCGTTCGCGATCGCGATGCAGAACTTGGAGGAATCCGCAGAGATAGTCCCGATACGTCAGGTTGTCGAAGAGCTTCTTGGGCACGAGGTGCCGGAGAACGACTACGAGCCGGACATGTACATCGTGAGCAACCGCCTCCGCAACAACGGGGCTCCGCTCATGTTCTCCAAGAAAATCCAAGGCGAGCTTCTTGAGATGTTCGGGAAGCGAAGCGTAGCGGTGCTTCCATCGAGCATTGACGAGTTCATCGCCATCAGCGCAGATCATATGCCGATCGAGGAGTTGAAGGATATGGTGGCTGAGATCAACAGGACGCAGGTAGCGCCTGAGGCTCGCCTGACCGATGAGGTGTACGTTATCACCGGAACACCGGAGAAGCCGATACTCGGCATGCACACCAGCTTGGGTCTTCCAGGGCAGACGTTCCTGGTAGCCCGCTACTAGCCAATCAAGGCAGGCTCGGTAACTTGCACCCGCCGGGTCTGCTTAAAGCAACGAATTGTATCACGCACAGGGAGAGCCTGCCGACATTGCATCCCGGTAGGCTCTCCCTTTTTCCATGCCCGCCACGACCTCACCCCGGTCCGCACCCATCGCGGACCGGGGGTTGAATCGCCATGCGTTCGGAAGGAGCTGCCGGTGGCAGGTCCTGTAGATCTCTGCCCGAAAGAAATTTCGGCCGAAGCTTTGCAAGAAGTTGCTTGTATGCTATTATCCATAGCAGAAAGTCTCCTATCGTGATTGTTTCTTGATAGGTATGCTTTTACGCTGTATCCCCTGGTCTTCGGATTAGGGGAATTTTTTGTTTTATGTTCCTTTTGCCATAAGCTTCGGTACAGCGTAGAATATGGGCGCTATTGCAGTGTCCGTCTGATTTTGCGGGTGAAGCCTTCTCAAAGAGAGGAGGTGAAGCCCATGATGAACTTTATTGGCGATAGTTGCGCGAAATCATCAACGCACTTGATAAACGCAGCTCAAACGCTGAAAACGCTTCTAATCTCGTCTGCGCTGGGAAGAGTTTGGGAAGAATCGGTGCCAAAACGCTGAATTTTAGCCGTTTCAGCCGCCAAATCCCGCTCATGGATTTTGGCGTAGATGTCCATCGTTGTCGTTATGTCGCTGTGCCTTGCCATCTGCTGAATAGCCTTGATGTTCATGTCGCTCATGCAAAGATAAGAGACGAACCAGTGGCGCAGGTCGTGGGGGCGGGGATCATCGAAACCAAGCTCGGAACCGAGCTTCTTCCATGCCCTGTTGAGCGTTGAGTACGATTCCTGCTCATATATAAGATTGGTCGATACGTATGTTTCGGGCGTTTGCGTCAGCTGCAACGCCTTCATGTTGTTCGCTTGCGTAACGCGCCACATAGCCAGCATATCGGCGAGCGTGTCTATCATCGGCAGCGTTGCGTTCGCCGCCTTGCTCTTCGTCCCCTTGATCGTTATGAAGCCGCCCTGAATGTCCTTCCATTGCACAGCCAACGCTTCGTTTGCGCGGCAGCCAGCGAGCAGGGCGAGCAGCAGAGCCATGCATCGAGGGTCTTGCTGATCGTATATGTCGTAAGCCAAACGCTCGAACTGCTTAACGCTTATGGCGTTGACCTCTCGCTGATCCTTCTTCACGCTTGAGTACCCTGCAAATGGGTTGCGGCTTGCGTAGCCTTTGGGAATCGCAAAGTGCGTCATCATGCCAGAGAGCGCAGAGCAGTATATGTTGATGGTGTTGCCGCTGTAGCGCCTTCCGCTGAGCGTCTTTCCCTCGATCCAGCCTTTGACCATATCGACAACGTGCTTGTCGGTGATCTGCGACACGGGCAAGGCTCCGATGCAATGGCAGACCGCCTTAACGGCGCATTGGCGGGAGTACCGCGCATTCTCGGAAAGCTGGTGGAACGGATCGGCGGTATCAAGCCAAAGCTCGCAGCATTGGCTGAGCGTCATCTTCTTCGATTCTGCGTGGCTCATCCCGAGCAGCTTACGCTTGAAATCCTCGCGAGCCTGAACGGCTTCGGTATAGCTTCCGTGGAAGGTCATCGCCCTTTGGGCGTACTTTCCCGTTGCTGGGTTGATGCCAACGCTTATCTTGATCTTCCATTTGCGGCATTTGCTCTTCGGCTTGTCCTCCATCGCATATATGCCGCCTATGCCCTTCGTCCTCATGGCTAGACTTTCCCGCGCTTGTATAAGGTGTTCCAACCGCTTGAGCCGCTTGTCTCGTTTATGCGGCTGTGCTTTATCGACTTAAGGCTGCAACTACCGTCCTTCCTACGGTCGAAAGCGATGATCCAGCCGTCTCTCCCTTCCCATAGTATGTACTCGCCTGCTCCTATATATCCGTCCTTGCTGTACTTTGCCGTGAGAAGCACGCTGTCGTGCCTATCCGCTTCAAGTGAAGCGTTGGCTGTGCGATGGCGTTATGACCGACCTTATAGAGCAATGGCGGGACTGCTACGCATCCCGTGGAGAGTTTTACGACTACCACGACGGCATGGGGCATACGCTCAAGATTCACCGCCGATCCTGCAAGCCTGCGAAGCGTGTATGCAAGGAATGGGCGGCGCTTATGTTCAGCGACCCCATCACCGTCTCATGCGAGGACGAAGCCTGCAACGCATGGCTCGCCGATTACCTTGAGGGGATCAACTTCTTCGGGAACGGCAAGCAGCTTGTGCAGGATGCTTTCGCCCTCGGCACTGGCGCGTGGGCGCTGTGGCTCGATCTAACGGCGCAGAAGATGCAGGTTCGCCGATACAAGGCTAAGCAGGTTCTGCCGCTCACGTGGGACGATGACGGCGTTACGGAATGCGCGTTCACGAGCCGTGTTGCAATCGGCGGCAAGGTGCTCGATCAGGTGCAGCTGCACGTATCAGAGCCTGACGGCTACCACATCAAGACTGTTCTGTTCGATCGAAAGACAAAGAAGCGCGTAGCCGTTGACGGCGTGGTCGATGACCTCGCCACCGACTGTGAAACGCCAACGTTTGCGCTTGTGAAGCCTGCAATATCCAACACGTTCGTAGACATCACGCCTTACGGGCAGAGCGTTTTCGCCGATTCGATCGATGAGGTTCAGGCGGTCGATCTTTGCTTCGATGCGATCTTCAACGAGGTCGATCTTGCTAAGCTCCGTATCTTCATCGATGACATGCTCATCGATGTGCAGGACAAAGACGGAAACCGCCAGGCTATCCCGTTCGGCAAGAACGACAACACTGTATATCGCAGGGTTAACGGCGTTGGCGATGGTCAGCCTATCGTGCCGTTTGCACCTCAGATGCGTACTGAGCAGCAGGTAAGCGCATACCGCCTGGCGATACAGAAGCTTGGCGATGACTGCGGCTTCGGTAAGAAGTATTTCGACATCGATGCAGCAGGCGGAATGAAAACCGCTCAGGAAGTCGTTTCCGACAACGCCGATCTTATGCGAAACATCCGCAGCCACGAGCGGCTAATGCAGGGAGCGATCGCCGACATCTGCCGCGCATTGTGCCATTGCGCAACGAGGTTCCTCGGCGCTGGTCTGGGCGATCCTGGAACCATTACGGTCAACTGGGACGATTCCGTGATTGTCGATACGCAGGCTGAGAAGGCGCAGGATCAGAGCGAGCTTAACGTAACGCTGAACCCTTGGGAGTACCGCAGGAAATGGTACGGCGAGAGCGAGGAGGAAGCGAAGGCTAACGTTCCTGGCGCTATCGCAGAGGACGATTACGCAAGCTTCGGTGAGCAGTAATGCTTGACGAGGAGAAGGACGCTAGCGCCGAATCGGAGGACGCTCTAAGCGATATGGAGCTTGCGATGCTCATCGCAGCCGCTTCTGCCCTCGTTTCCGCTCCGATAGCGCACAAGGCTATCAGGAAGAGCGGGAGGGCGCTTCTCGCGAAGTTGCAGCAGATAGCGGGGGCGAACCGAGAATCCGTCAACGAAGCCATCGATCACGACTTCCGAGGTAGCTTCATACGCAACTGGCTTGCAGACGTTGAGGACGCTGGGAAGGTCACGCCGAAGGCTGCAAGCCTTGCCGCGAAGAGGGCGCAGCAGAGGGCAAGGAAGCCGATTGCAAGCGTTCAGCGGTACGCAGCCAAGATGTCGCAGCAGATGGCGCAGAGCGCCTACATGGAGTATCTAAAGATTGCATCGGAAGCGGCGTTTGCGTCCACGGGCAACATCGATGATCCAGGCGTTGGATACGAACGGGCGCTGTCGGCAGGCATAGCGAAGATGGCGCGTAAAGGCTTGACGGCTTCGACCTACGCGCGCAAGGACGGGACGGTTGTGCATGTTCCCGTTGACGTTGGGATCAGGAGGGCGATTGCGGCTGAGGGGCGCAAGCCGAAGATCAAGGCAACGCTCGATGCCGCTGACAGCTCGTTCGGCTTGGTCGAGGTCAGCAAGACGGCGAACCCCCGCGATTCGCACCACCGCTGGGAGGGGCGAGTTTACTCCACGGGCGCTAGCACCGCAGGCTTCCCGAGCTTCGAGGAGGTCGTAGGCGATCAGATAAACGACTACAACTGCGGTCACCGCATCCGCGTTTTCAACCCGAACATTGGGCGGCGGTTCTCCGACCCGCTTGAGGGTACGGGATACACGGCTGAGGAATCGGCGGCGCTGCACACCGAGCAGGCGAAGCTTGAGAACGATATTCGAAAGCTAAAGCGCGAGCATGAGGTGCTTCACAGCATGAAGCTCGATACCGAGGACGTTAACCGCCGACTGAAGTACAAGCGCAGCGAGCTGCAATACCTGCTGAGCAGGCATCCGAAGATTCTAAGCCGCCGCGAATGGCGCGAGTACACATACGAGACGGCAAGGCGCAGGCTCGGACTTTACGGAAAAGTGCATATTGACGAGGATAAGCGGCTTGAGGTTCAGCTCGCCGATTCAAAGCGGTGGGAGGAAACAAGGAGCAGGCTTAACGCCAACAAACAGGCGTGGGTCGATTACAAGGCTCGAACGATGGACGATGAGAAGCTTTCCATCAGAGCAGGAGCGCAGCGTAAGCACATCAAGGGAACCAGGGAATACGAGCAGCATGTTTCAGTGGCAAACAGGCGCGGCTTTCAGAAGCCGAGCCGCATCACGATAAGCATCGATGAAGCCGAGGAGTTGGTACGGAAACATGCTGGAACGGGTAAAATGAAGACAACACGCGATGGGAAGTGGAACGGCACCGAGATATGCGCAGCGAACAAAGTTGTCGGATTTATCGTGCGCAAGGACGGAACAGAGGTTCCGACACGCCTGTTCAAAATTCATTACAGCAAAAACGGAACGCATATCGTTCCATTCGCGAAGGAGGGCAAGCCGTGGAATGGCAGGAGCTAAGCAGGATCGAGGAAACGCTATGGGGTCACGATGTTGAGGTTCTATGCACCGATGGACAAGTGGTGCGTGGTGCGTACTGTTGCAACAATGCCGCAGATGCCGACGAGGATGAGGAAATCGAAATCGACATTGAACAGAAGGCGTTCTTCGTTGGAATACCAATCAGTGAAATCAAAACGATAACCGTGATCGACTGATCGAACCGTTTTGAACCCCGTTTTCGTGGATTCCACGAAAACGGGGTTTTATTTTGCCTATAAGCCGCTTCCAAGGTCATTCGACCGAAGGAGCGGCTTCTTTTATGCGGCTGTACTGGATTGTGGAAAACCCGCAACAGGCACGAACAAAGCGCCATAACCGATGAAAGCCGCAAAAAAGCGGCTTTTCTTTTGCTTATAAACAGGATTTCTGTTCATAGACCAAAAAAACGGCTTGTTTTTCGGTCTATCGCCCTGACGCATCAAAGCGCCCTGCGACACGCAAATAGATTCTTCCTTGCTTGGGATAGCGCAAAAAACCCACCTAAGAGCGGAGAGAACCGCGCAAACAACCACTAGGAAGGAACAGGAATGCAAAAGCAAAACGATCCAGAAGAGAACAAGCTTTCTGCGCCAGGAGCAGGCGAGAACGCCAACGGTGAAGGCGCACAGGGCGATAACGCCAATGGCGGCAACGCCAACGGTGAAGGCGCACAGGGCGAGGGAAACGATGGCGATGACGGCAAGGTGCTAGACAGCCACGGTCAGCCAGGGATCAACAAGGAGCGCCACGACAAAGAGGTTGCCGAGTTGAAGAAGCAGATCGAGGAACTGAAAGCCGATGCCGCAGATGCCGCCGAATCGAAGGCTAAGCGTGATGAGTTCGAGCAGAAGGTCAGCGACCTTGAGGGCAAGCTTGCCGATTCCGAGCTGTCGCGAAAGCTTGAGAAGGTAGGTTGCCGATCCGTCAAGGCTGCAAAGGCTCTGCTTCCCGATTATGACGGAGACGTTGAGAAGCTACGCGCTGCCGAGCCGTTCCTGTTCGAAGAGGTCAAGCCTACTGGCTCCACGGGATTCAAGCCGAAGGCGGCTGATCCCAAGGACGATCAGGAGGAGCTTGACAAGCTATTCGGAATCAAGAAGTAAGGAGCAACAATGCTCGTAACCCTCGGAGATTACGCATCTAAATTTACCACGCAGCTCGATACCATCATCGAGCGCGAATCCCTGACCTCCGACCTCGGAAACGGCGGTCTGCTCGGTGAGTTCACCGATGCAGGCGAGGTCAAGGTTCCCGACATCGTTGTCGAGGGACTAGCCGATTACAGCCGCACCGATGGCTTTGTGTCCGGCGGCTACACCTTCGGCTGGCAGACTTACAAGCTTCGCTACGATCGCGGTCGAGAGTTCAATATCGACATCCTCGATGACGAGGAACGTGCGAAGATCGTCTCTGCTAACGTGATGAGCGAGTTCACGCGAACCAAGGTCATCCCTGAGATGGACGCTGTTCGTTTCGCAACCATGCACGAGCACGCAGGCGTTCAGAAGGCAGAAACCATCACCACGCCCGAAGAAGCCGTGAAGGCTGTTGACGCTGCTGAGAACAAGATGCAGGACATCGGCATCGACCTCTCTGACGTTTTGTTCTACTGCACCAGCGAGTTCAAGTCGCTTCTGCGAGCAGCGCAGAATTACCGCATGAGCCAGGGCGAGAACCCCAACGGTCGATTCACCTTCTACGATGACATGAAGATCGTTCCCGTGCCTTCCGCTCGATTCCAGACGAAGATCGAGCTGCTTGACGGCACCACCTCAAGCGAGGAAGCAGGCGGCTTCAAGGCTGCTTCCGATGCTAAGCTGATCAACTTCATGCTGGTCGATCCTTCTGCCGCACTGGCAATCCAGAAGCACCAGACGCTTCGCTACTTCTCCCCTGCGGTAAACCAGAAGCGCGATGCGCATCTTTGGCAGTATCGCGTGTTCCATGACCTTCTCGTGCTCAAGAACAAGAAGGACAAGATTTACGCTTCCGTCCCCGCAGCTTAGGAGGGGGTTTCGAATGTCAACAATCGTAGGAACCAACGGCGCAGCAGAGCAGAAGCCTAAGCGCAAGCGCAAGCAGAAGCCTGCCGAAGAGGTCAAGGCTGAGGAAGCCTTGCAGCCTGCCGAAGCGCAAGCCGAAGCCGAAGCCGAGGAAACGGAAGGCGAATAGGCTAATGGGCGCATTCGACCCAAATTACGAGGAATACAAAGCCTTCGGCGGCACGTTGGAGAGCGCAACGTTCTCCTCGCTGCTGCCCAAGGCTAGCGCCCTTGTCAGCGACCTTGAGTTCCCGAACGAGCCATCTGATTCGAGCGCGGAAGCGCACAAGAGGGCGGTCTGCGCTGCCGTATCTGCCTTTGGCGAGAGCCAGGCATACGCTGGCGGCGGCTTCTCGATCGGCTCTTTCAGCGTTAGCGGCGGCGGCTACTCCGAATCGGTGCAAGCCGTTGCAGATGCGGCAAGGCGCGAGCTTGTAGGCTCTGGCTTGCTGTTCAAGGGGATGATCCTATGATCCCACCAATCCCAATATCGGTGCGCACATCTAGCGTTCAGGTTCGCAAGCCTGTTGAGAGCGATTTCGGCGGCGAGTACGGCGAGCCTGAGACGATCGAGAACGTGCGGTTCGAGGGCGTTTCCGCGATGGTTCGCGATGAGTACCGCCTTGTCGATGGCGCTAAAGGCTTGCTTTGGGTCGATGCAACAAGCAAGGGCGCGTTCGCGATCCCCGAAGGCTCGCTTGTGTCGGTTGACGGCGGCGAGTGGCTAACCGCTGCTTCCGTTGCCCCGTTCAAGGGTTTCGGAACGCGCATACACCATTGGGAGATTCAGCTGTCATGAGCGATGGGATGCGTTTCAAGGTCGAGTTCGATGCCGAGGAGCTTCTTGGGCGCTTTGTGTCGGAGAACGCGAAGAAGGTTCTGCTCGATGACATCAAGGCGGATTCGAACGAGTACGTTCCAGTTCGAACAGGAAAACTCCGCCATTCTGCGGTTGTAGATGTCTCGGACGGCTCGGTTTCGTGGACAACGGAGTACGCGCAGGCGATGTACGAGCGCGACCACGTGGGATCGACCAAGAACGCAAAAGCCACGGGACACTGGTTCGAGACGGCTAAGGAAAACCATCTAGACCAGTGGATTCAAGACGTTAAGGACGCTCTGTTCTCAAGATGAAACACACTATCGACCTACCGATTGCAGCAAGGGACGCTATCAGGGCGTGGGGGTTCTCGGACGCTGAGTGCCGCAGGCTCGACACCATGACGGGCAAGAGCGGAATCGTTGTTCGGCACATCGGAACAACGGTTTCGAGCGCCTATTACAGCGGCGAGCGGACGCTTCGGTACGTGTATCAGGTTGTGAGCCGCAGGACATCTGCGGCTCAGGCGATGGAGGAAGTCGCAACAATCGCGTACATGATGGAGCACATGCCGCTGACAAGCTCAAACGGCTCTTTCCGCTGCATCGATCAAGAGATTTACACGGAACCGCACGAGATAGCGGTTGACGATTCAGGCTATCACGTTTGGGCGGTCGGCTTCGTTGCCGAGATCGTGCCGAACAGCCGATAAGGAGGAATCACATGGACATCGGATTCGCTATGAACTATGCGAACCTTTACGAGATCAACGTAACGCCAGAAGCGGCGGCGCCAACGTGGGAGCGCGTTGCCGCAGGCATCAACTCCGTTGAGTGGGAGGGCAACGAGGAGGTCGCTCAGGATTCCTATTACGATGGGGACGGACTTTCATCCTCTGAGGTAACTGGCGGTCAGATCGTGGGCACCTTCGAGGGGCATCGAATCCACGGCAACCCCGCGCAAGACTTCATCGCTTCCCGCCTGGTTGCCTACGGCGCAGACCGCAAGACTGACTTCAAATGGATCGCGCCAGACGGTCAGACGCTTGAAGGCATCGTCACTATTGCGAACATCAATCCGCAGGGCGGCGATCCAAACGCTAAGTCGGACTTCGGTTTCGAGGTCCACTTCAACGGAATGCCGCGCTTCACCGAGGGCGATTCCGACACGTTCCCCGAAGCGATCCAGGCAACCGCAGTAACGGTAAAGGTTGGCGAAACCGCAAGCGTGAACCCGACCATCACGCCTGAGAAGGCTTCCCCCGCCGTTGTCTACGCGATCGAGGACACGAAGATCGCAACCGTTGACGCTAACGGCACGGTTAAGGGTGTTAAGGCAGGCAAGACGAAGGTAACGATCAAGTCTTGCGTTCGCCCGATCATCGCGATTCAGGCAGATGTCACGGTGTCTGGCTCTTAAGCCACGCCGTGCGACAAGCCACAAAGATATAGAGCCGTCAGGGGCAAGCACCGCACCGCTTCCCCTGGCGGTTCTTTTTGTCTGCGGGTGCGGAAAGCAGATAGCGAGGTGCGGCACATGGCAACCGTAATTGGACTTAAAAAGACAAAGCAGGAGATCAAGATCGATGATTCCCCTGATTCCCCGTCCTTTGTGATGGACATGGGCGCAACGAGCGTATGGGGCAACGCGCAGAAGCTGCATTCCCTGCTCGGAGATGCGCGGAAGATCGAGCTTCTTCTGAGCGAGATCGATGAGGACAACCAGGCGCTTGCGGATGAAGCGGTTGCCAAGACCAACGAGCTTTATGAGACGATCATCGATTCCTATCTTGAGGAAGGCGCATACCAGCAGATCGTTGATTACATTTCTGGCGGCAACCGAACCGATGCGCTTTTTGCCCTTGCTCCGCTGATCTCGTTCTTCACCGAGAAAACCGTTGAGGTCATCGGCGAGCTTGATAAGGGCGCTAAGGAGAGGTACCTGGCAGATGTTGCAGCGCAAGCGCAGTAGGAAGCCAACGGCGTTCCTGTACGGCGGCGAAGAGGTGCTTGTCTTCGCCGATGCGCGAACATCGCTCAAGGTGATCGACCTCTTCAACGATGGCGAGCTTTACGAGGAGCTTAAAGCCGAGATTCTTCTTCGCCTTCTGTTCCCCGATCCTGCGGGAACGGTGAAGCGGCTCGGTGCAGGCTTCAAGCCGTTTCTCTCCGAGCTGCTTTGGGAGCTTTGCGGACTGGATGTTGACGGTGCGCACAGCGGCGATGCAGGCGGTGAGCGCGTCATCGACTTCAAGCACGATTCCGAGCTTATCAGCGCATCGGTGATGGCTGCATACGGTCGCTCTTTTGACGAGCTGGCGAGCCAGTGTACCCTGCGCGAGCTAACCTTTAAGGTTCATTGGCACGAATTGACCAAAAAAGAGGGGGCGCCCAGCGAAAAGATCAGGTGCCCCCTCTTTTTGTTTGTTGATTAGTCTTAGTCAGCCTTGGCTATTTAGATCATCAATGTGGCGGGAACGAATATGGGAAGAATCGTTCCCGTTTTTTCATTCTCGGTTTTCCCTTTTTCGGTTATTCACCGTTTGCGACAAGATAGTCCTCCTCAGCCTTCTTCGCCGCTTCCCAGCGCTCGTGGTACCCGCTTGCAGTGGACAGTCCCCCAACCTGAGCCACCTGCCAGTCGGAGAAGAGGGATGTTGTGCGGTTGCAAAGAGACTTGAACTCCGGATCGCTTTCCAAGAGCCGTTGCCTCTTTGCCTGTTTGTCGCGCTCGGCAGCATCGCCGCTGGATGCCTTCGCACGCGGCTTGCCGGCATAGAACTTGAATCCCGACTCCTTGCGCAGCCAGTCGTCGAGTTGCATGGCGAAGCGAGGGGTGCTGTTGGTTTCCTTGTACTCCTGCGAGTACCGGTCGTATGCGGCGAGTACTTGCGTCGGCAGGTAGCCCTCGCGAAGCCTTTTCGCGAAGAGCTGCTGCGCCTGCGCCTCCCTTTTCGGGTTGGGATCCTTGATGGACATACGGCAAAGCTCATCGAAAGCCTTAGATTCTTTTAAGCTCAATGAAAAGTTCTTCAGCGAGCTTGCGAGCGTATCAATCGGTGCCTCGGCACCGCTCAGTGAGCGCAAGCGAGCGTCCTCATAGGTATCGCAACCCGGATCATCAGCTGTGCGTGAGCCGACAGAACCCGAGTTATCCACAACGGTGGCATGAGCGGTCTCGGATAGATCTATTGATACTTTTCCCTTGTTACTTTTAACAATATTAAGCATCGTACCGTCTTGGTAGCATGGGTGCTTACCGTCTTGGTACGATGGCTTAGCCATGTTACCGTCTTGGTCACGTGGCTCCCGACCTGCGGTTTGTGCATAACCGTCAATCGCCGGTTTTCCACAATCTTTCTCGTCTGCGAAGTTATCCACATGCTTGTTCGGCAGGTTCGCGGCACGGTTGTCCCTCGTCTCCTGGCGCTTGCGGATGATCTCATGGACCTCGTCTGAGGGCATCGGCACCGGCGGCAGCCTGTACACCGTCTGCCGGCCATGGCGCGTGTTGCGGGTCTCCACCTGCACGAGCCCGAAAGCGGCAAGCTCGTCGCGGTACTTGTAGAAGGTCTTGGGCGAGAAGCCGAGCTCGAAGAGGATCGTCTTGGTAGCCGGGAAGGCGGTATCGCCTGCACCGGCGAAGGAGCACAGGTAGGAGTACAGCAGCCTTGCGTCACGTGAGATGGTATGGTGCCGCATCACCTTCTGCGCGATGATGCCGTACCCGTCCGAGAACACGTTGTCGTGTATCAAGACGTTCTCGGCAACGTCAAGCCCTCCATTGCGCTTCGGCACGCTTTGGTTTGCTTGCTGGTTAGACATGCTCCCACCCCCTGACGTTGTGGGGATCGAGGCCGACCGAGCGAAGCTCCGCCATGCAATCGTGCACGGTCTGCGGAGTGAGGTCGCGGCTCAGCTTGCAGGTCTCCTCAACGGAGTACGTTCTGCTCTTGTCCTCTTGGCTGAGCATGACAAGGTAGAAGCTCTTGGCGCTGATGCTGATCGGCAGTCGCCAGAAGTCCCTATGAATGGCAAGCTGCCCTTCCCCGTTGAAGTCGAACGGCACGACGAGAGGGTGCTTGCGGTTTGCGTTAACAGTTGGCATAAAAAAGCCACCATCCTTTCTCTTGTTGTCAGGACAGTGGCGATTCGGTAAAATCCGTTTGCTATTCCGTGCGGTTTCGAATAAGATTCAAATCGCGATAACGGTGATGTTCTCGGGTCCAATCGAAAAGCGTCACTGTCCTTAGAGCCTCAGCTTTGCATGACGCTGGGGCTCTTTTCTTTTGTTTTCAATGTTTTGCATTCTATGGCAACCAAATAGACTCGACAACTCTTGAAATACGGGCTGAGTTGGGCTTTTGGTTACCGGTTTGCGGTTACCTTTTTGGGAACATAGTAGGCTGAGATGCCCTGATTTTTCAAATAACGTTTGATTTTTTTGAATAGTTATGGTAAAATGAACAAAGATTTCGAACGAAAGCTTTTACTTTAAAAAAAGGTAGAGATGATGCGAGATTTGGTTACCTGAACGGTTACCCTTCGAATCGTGTGTGCAGAACGCCTCCATTTATCGATGATTTTCGAAGTTGTAGATGGTTCAAGTCCCATCTTCCGCATTCATCAAAAAGCTAGAAACCCTTGATTTATCAGGGGTTTCTTCTTTTTTGCGTTCAAAGTGCTTTGGTTACCTCTGGTTACCTGCATGAGTTTCAGCAGGCAGGAGCGCATCGAATGCCCATACGCTCCTTGCACCCGTGATGTTATTTCTAATGTTCCGTATTCAGTTTTTCAGTTGCTTTCTTCTGCCTGATATTCAGGCGATGTTCCCCTTAAAACCCTTATCGGTAACCGTTTGCGGTAACCAATATCCCAGGATTGGGTGCAAGTGTGGACAAGGCTCGTTCGAACTGCTCGTTCGTCTCATCCTGTGTCTTGGTGTTGAAGGTGTAGCACCGAAGCGTGGTTCGTTCGTCCTCATGGCCGACCTGTATCCTGGCTGCATCAATGTTGACACCGCCATCGATCAGGTGCGATACATAGGTCTTCCTGATCTTATGCGCCGATCTGAACGGGATGCCGAGTATGTTGCAGTATTTCTTTAGCCGGTATGTGACCATATCGACGTTCACACGGGTAATCCCGTTTGTGAACAGGTAGCTGTCATCAGCGCCCCTTGCCGCAACGCCGGAAAGCGCTGCATCGACAACCTCCCTGCCACCGTGGGTAAGGTACACATCGCGGAAGCCTGCTGAGGTTTTCGGGTGGTCGATGACCATATGCCCGATCTGCTTGAAGGTCGTCTCGTCAATTTGAACCGACACCTCCACCTCTGAACGGCAGATATGGGCAACCAACCCGTCGATGTCGCTTTTTTTCAGCGCAACAACCTCGCCGATTCTGAGCCCCGTGTAGAAAAGCAGGATGAGTGCCAGGCAAGCGCCAAGCGAGTTGTCTTCCTTCCATTCTTCCCAGGCAAGCCTCATCAGGAAGAACTCCTCAGCCTCGGTGTACACCTGCGTCTTCGCCTCTGGCTTGCGCTTTTTGACGAGCAGCTTCTTGTTTATCTGGGCATGCGCGAACGGGTTGTAGGAGATGATCCCGCTCCGGTACCCGAAATCGAGTATCTGCCGAAAAGGCATGGACATGTTGTAGTACTTCTTCTTGTCCATGGCCTCGGCTTTGATCTTGTTGTGGATCCATGTCTCTATGTCTGTTGAATGCATCAGCCGGATCGGCTTGCTGATGAGATCCGCATCCTTCGCGTAGTACTTGTTCCAGGTGGCTACCGCACGCTTGACGGTGTTCATTGATTCGGTCTTTGCCTTGTAATGCTCCATCCAAAGCGGGTAGAGCTTGGCAAGCGTCGGGTCTATTGTCTTCTCATTCTTGCGGTAGGCCTCGACAATCGCATCTTCAAGTGCTTCCCGCGTGTTGCGCTTGATGAGGCGCCTGCCGTCGCTTTTTGTGGCATCCGGCACATGGGTTCGCCATTTGCCGTCTTTACCTTCGAAAATCGAGTACTTATGGTTACTTAAAATGTTCTTCTTAGTTAGCATAGCAATGTAGTTCTGCACATCACTTAGCTCTATTTTACTGCTCTGACCTGCGGTTTTCAATGTTTCAAGAAGCTCTTCGAGCCCTTTTTCGAGCACCGGTTCCATATGGGCATCACCCCCTCCTCATGCCACCTGCCAGTATTACTCCGCTCGGAACAGCAGCACCTTCGCGGTTAGCTTCGCCTCCAAGCGCCGCATCATCTCAATATCGGTTCCTTTTCTGCAATGCCCGCCATCGTCGACCGACTCCCTCATGGCAAGCGTTGCCATGTAGGGCCGGTAGTATCCGATGACGGTCTCCATGGCAATCGGGTCGCCTTTCGATGCCCGAAGAATCGTCTGGTAAGGCAACAGCGCCTTCTTCTGCTTTCCCTGCTTCATAGCGAGTCCTCCATTTCATCAAGCATGTTTCCGAGTTCCTTCAGCGCCTGCGATCTGTGGTACTGGACATTCGCACGTTCCATTCCCACGACCTGCCCGATTTCCCTGTCCGTGAGCCCCATGTAGTAGCTCAACAGGACGATTTCCCGTCGTTGCGCCGAAAGCGCACCCAACGCCTCGAACAGCCCCTCATCGTTCACGATGAAGTCGATTCCGCGAACACGGAGCAGCTGCTCGAATCGGAAGTACTCCGGCGTAAAGGACAGCTTCCCGAGCTCGCGAGGGCTCATCTCCGAGAAAAGCACCTCTTTTCCCTGCCTGCGCTTGCGCTCGTCGTAGGCATCGCGAGCCTCGTTGCGAAGGATCTTCTTACAGTACGCATCGAACTGATGTCTCTTGCTTTGCTCTGTTTTCCTATCCATGGATCGTCACCTCCTTTCCAAGCGGTCACGCCGACCAGATGGAGAGAGGATGGCGATGATTCCTTGTTGCCACCACTACGGCGCAAACAAGGTGAAATGCAAAAGCAAGAAACGGCAAAGTTGCTGTTCAAGTACCGTTTTTAAGCAAAACAAAAGCACCCAGCCAAAATGACCGGGTGCTGACTTGTAGAGGCGGGCTATGTATCCTAGCAAACTTGCCGCCCGCCACGGGCACAATATGTGCTAAGATGCCTTCTATCGGTTGGAGTTGGTAGCTCCTTCCGACCGTCTCGATCGTCAAAAAACCCAAAGAACGAATCGAAACCAGAATCGAACCATCTGAGTGGAAACGGATGAAATCGAATCTCTTGAAAGCGTGCTATCATTATAGCACGGTATCACGCAGGAGAGCACTGAAATGTGCCAGGTTTCGACAAGTTCATAGCGTTTCAAAGCCATCGATGCGGTGGCTTTTTTCATATCTAAAGCCTATTGGAAACCTCACCAGCGCCTATGGTTGCGTAGTTTGGTACCAATGAACGTTTGGCATCAGTCGTGAAGAAATTGTGACCGGAAAGTGATGCAACGATTTGTTGCGTAGAGCTCGGTACCTGTGGTCCTCATCCTCACCTGCATCCGATGCCGCGAGCCCAGCGGGCAGCGATATGCCATAAACGCACCAGGAAGGAAACCCCGCCTATGAGAGACCTGTGCCCGAAGGGCACCAGGATGTGCGTAAGGCGTTGTGGTAAACGCGAAGCGTTTTCCACGATGGCTTTCCACATCCCTTTCGCGGGGCTCTTTTCCTTTCCAAGGAAATCAATCAATCCGCGCTTGCGCGGCTCAGTGAGCGAAGCGAGCGTCTGAGGGTATTGCAGCCCGGATCATCAGATGTGCGTGAGCCAAGCAAAGTCTCAAGGCAACCCCTATGCAACCCGATAGTGTTACGGGGTTGTGCTACAATAGGGTTGTAACACAAAGCATAAAGGAGAAGCATTGAGAAAGAGCAACGTAGGTCGAAATAGGCTGCTAGCTGCGGTAGCGCTTATAGCATGTCTCTGCATGATGATTCTTGCTGGTTGTACGGGCGTTTCCCGATCAGCAGACAAGCCTGTGCTGGAGGAGGCAACTGTGGTTCGTGTCGTCGATGGCGATACGCTTGTTGCAGACGTTGACGGTCAGGATGAGAAGATCCGCCTGATCGGTGTCGACACGCCGGAAAGCGTCAACCCCGATGCAAGCAAGAACACGGAAAGAGGCAAGGAGGCCTCGGAGAATACGAAGGCCATCTTGACCAAGGGAAAGAGCGTTTGGTTGGAAGCAGATGCCCAAGACAAGGACAAGTACAACCGGAAGCTAAGGTATGTGTGGCTGGAGAAGCCAACAGATCCCAATAGCCGCGAAGAGGCGGAAAGCAAGATGCTTAATGCGGTACTGGTAAAGGACGGTTGGGCAGACCCGATGGAGATAGCCCCTAACACCAAATGGGCATCGCTGTTCGATGAGCTGAGCAAAGCTGCATAAGCTAAAAGGAGGGGTTACCCTCCTTTTCTTTTCTACCCGCAAAAGCTCTATATCACAACCTAACAACCCCGTTAGGTTGTGATATAATAGATGCATAGCGTAAAGCCCAACAGTCAGGAGACGAAATGAGCAACATCGAGCAGCTGAGCGTGAAGCAGCTCATCGAGAAGCAAGGCCTCACAGTGCACCAGCTCCGCACGACCCTGGCCCGCCTGGAGAAGCAAGGCTACGGAAGCCTCCCCGTGGTGCTGGCCGCAGACGACGAGGCAAACGATTTGCGCCCCATCCTGGACACCCAAGACGCAGCCGTGATGACCTGCACCGAGCGAGAGTGCCACGGCCTCGGCGCATACGTAGTGATCGGTTAGAAGCAGATAGGAGCCAACGAGATGAACAAGCAGCGCGAGGCAGGAGAGCGAATGAAACCGAACAGCATCGAGAAGCTGAAGCAAGCCGAGAACTTCATGAATGCCGCTGCGGGGCTGCTGGATTCCGTCGTATCGGTTGAGTGGGAGTCCCTTGCCGAGGGTGATTACAAAACGGAGGAATGCATCGACGAGATGGAATCCATCAGCAACGCTCTGCGTAAGCAAAGGGCAAGCGTTATGAAGCTCGTCATGGATCAGTCCTTCCGCCAGGTAGCGGAAGAGCGCCCGAGTACCATGCGCTTCCTCGAAGATAACTAGCAGGTACGGTTCGATGCCCAGCAACGGTTACCATGACAAGATCCGCAAGATCCTCGCAATGCTGGAAGGCGCCAAGACCGAGGGTGAGGCCAAGGCGGCCAACCTCGCCTTACAGCGTCTCCTTGCCAAAAGCAACCTAACCGCCGAGCAGGTAGGCGCTTTAGGTTCGGAAGATCCGTCTGCCTCGATCGAGGAAGAGCCTGTTTACATCGGCAGCAACGATGTGGTCTGGAAGAGGATGCTTGCCAGCGCCATAGCGGAGAACCTGCGCTGCCGCGTGATGCTCACCGTATTCCCTGACAAGCCGAGGGCGAAGATCATCGTGTTCGTCGGCCATGCGGAAGATGCCGCCGTTGCCTCGGAATGCTACCGCCTGACATTGAAAGTTGCCCAACGCTGCTTCAAGCTCTATTCGAAGTCGTGCAGGGATTCCGGTTGCCCGATCGATGTCACCGTAACGGCAGTGCGCAATGCCTACTACATCGGCTTTGCCGAAGGCCTCTATGATGCCTATTCGCAACAGGTTGCAGAGAACTCGGAGCTTGCCATCTGCTTACAGGTTCCGTCAGACGTGCAAGCTTTCTTCGAAGCCAAGCACCTCAACAGCATCCCAAAGCGGAGGATAACGGTCAGCGACGAGCAGACTCGGGACAATGGCCGTATCGACGGCTACAGCTACGGTACCGGCCGCACCTTCGACTGATCCCGCCCGGGTTTACGCACTTTCCCACAATCCGACCCGAGGCGAGCTTTAGTAGT
>OHBD01000429.1_pt1 | contig 24761 bp, 21 predicted proteins | sample 1577291 | NCBI WGS metagenome assembly OHBD01 (sample SAMEA3879572, study PRJEB24766) | human gut metagenome | biome: human-associated habitat; feature: feces | place: USA | collected 1985/1987
ACTCAAATCTATCGCTCGTAGGGAACGGATTTATCCGTTCCCTACAAGGGTGCGGTGCAAAATTCAGCAGCGCACTCATGTAGCGCGGCAGTTTCCCGGTTTTGTCGGCAGTCTCGAACCGGGCTACCAGAGATAAATGTATCCGTAGCTGCGTCAATGCGCCTCTAAAAAAGCGGATTTATCCGTTCCGTTTTTTACAGGATGCGCAGAAGCTCATCATATGTGCAGTTATAGATGTCCTTCAGCTCGTCGAGGACGGAAATTCGGACATTAAGCTCGCCAGACTCGTACTTTGCGTAGGTCGTGCGGCCAATGTCGCAGCCGCGCCGCTGAAGCTCGGCGCACAGCTTCTCCTGCGACAGGCCGTTAGCACAGCGCAATCTGCGCAAATTTTCTCCGATGTTGCGGTCGCGCCGCAGTTTTTGCTCCATCACATATCCCCCGATCCAGTGGCTTTTGACCAATATTGGTTGCAACTGAACAGAGTTTATGCTAAACTGTAAGCAAATATTGACCGCTATACTGGTCAAACGGCGTAAGGGGATGACTTTTTTGGCAGATTACAAGACGATGTATTGCCGACTGTGTCGTGCAGCCGACGATGCTGTCAGCATAATCGAGGAAGATGCGCAGAATGCCGAGGCTGCGGCTGCACTGCTGCGTGAGGCTTTGCTCGATGCCGAGGCGCTGTTTTTAGAGGCTAATTGACGCGCCGCCCATTGCCTTCCCCTGCGTAGCTCGAGGGGAAGGTGTCACCTTTGGTGACGGATGAGGTGTGATTAAATCATTTGCCGTCAGGCAAACACATTTTTAGAGGCGCTGTTTTTAGAGGCGTTTTTACATTGTACCGATACATTTATTGCGGTGTCACGACCGGAAACTGCCGGCTAAACCATCGCACACGGAACGGATAAATCCGTTCCCTACGAGCGGCTGTTGGCCGCAGCGGAGAGCTAATAGCTGATAGTTAATAGTTTTTTAATTCAACCCCTCGGCAGCAAACTGCCTGCTCCCCTTGACAGGTGAGCCAATCAGGTGCGGTGCAAAATTCAACTCCGCACTAATGTGTGGCGGGAGTTTTACGGTTTGGTCGGTAACTTCGACACCGGGATACCGGAGATGACCGTATCCGTAGGTGCGTCAAATCGCCTCTAAAAGAATGTGGCGACGGGCTGCTCGGGGACTTCGCAGGGCGAGTCCTCGATGAAGGTGAGCACGGGGCCTTTTTTGCCGTAGGCGCGGCTGAACTTGAAGTTGATGCGCGCGGTGAGCACATGCCAGGAGTCGCCGACGATGCTGTCGGAATCCTCCCACTGGCAGATAAGGCCCGCAAATTGGATATCTTCGGCGCAGCAGGTCATAACGTGGCGGCCGACTATGAAGTTTCCGGCCGGGACCTTTTTGCGCTTTAAATAGCGGCATTTGAAGCGAACGACCTTGTTTTCGTACTTTTTCGGCTCCTCGGACATATCGCGATACCACACGGCATAGTCGTCGTCACCGATCTCGACGATGGGCGCGTCAAGGTCGAACGGCAGGGGATCTTCGATCTCGTCGTACTTGACGGTGCCGTCGGCGTACTCATAGGCGATGTCGCTGCGGCGCGAGGCGGCGCGAACGAGCTTGTGCAGCTCCATCTTGTCGATGGAATCGTCATAGCGGTTGAAAACCGTCAGCTCGGCGCTTTTGAGCTTATCATAAACAAGGTTGCGCATATTGGCGTTGTAGCTGAGGATGCTGCGCGCATCGGCGAAGAAAAACTCCTGATACACCATCCACATCTCGGGCAGCGCCTGATACAGATCGTCGAGCATCCACATGCCGTTGTACTCGATGACGCATCTCTCGCAGTCGTGCTCGTCGAGCCACTTGCGCAGATTGGCGCGTGTAAGCTCGGCCTGCTCCTCGACATTTACCATGAAAACGTTAGGCGCGGAGAACTTGTCGGGCGCGTACTCCTCCTCGCCCTCCTCGCAGACGATCAGCAGCGTTCTCTCGCCGCTGTTGAAGCGCTTGTCCTCAAGCGTTTCCTGAATGAACTTGGTCTTTCCGCTCTCGAGAAAGCCCGTGAACAGAAAAACGGGAACCTCTTTAACCTTACTCAATGCCGAACAACTCCTTGATACCCTGCTCGTTTATCTTCGAGCCGATGACGCACACACGGCCGGTGACGGCAGCGCCGCCGCGGCGGATGTCCGCCTCGCCGGGAACGTAGTCGAAATAGATCCACTGACCGTCGGTCGAATCGACAAAGCCCTTGGCGCGCAGGATCGTGCCGTAGCTTGCGTCCTCGTCAAACTCGCCCAGCGCCTTTCTGACCTCCTCCTCGGTGAACTTCTTCGGAGTCTCCACGCCCCAGGAGGTGAACACCTCGTCTGCGTCGTGGTGGTGATGGTCATGTCCGCAGCCGCAGGAGCAGCTTTCGCCGTGCTCATGATCGTGGTCATGATGGTGCTCGTGGTCATGGTCGTGATCGTGGTGATGCTCGTTGTGATCGTGATGCTCCATCTCCTGCATGGTGGTGGAAAGGGAGTCGATACGCTCCATAACGTCAACTATCTGCTTGCCGTCAAGCTCCGACCAGGGAGTGGTGATGACGGTCGCGTTGGGGTTGAGCTGGCTGAGCATAGCGGTCGCGGTGACGACCTTGCCGTCGGCGGCGGAGTCGGTGCGGCTGAGGACTATAACGTCGGCATTGTGAACCTGATCGTTGAAAAATTCGCCGAAGTTGCGGATATACATGCGGCAGCGGCCGGCGTCAACGACGGTGACCTTTGCGCCGATCTCGCAGCCGGGCACGCTCGCGACGGCCTTTGCCACGTCGGAGAGCTTGCCGACGCCCGAGGGCTCGATGAGGATGCGGTCGGGGTGATATTTATCAATGACCTTCTGCAGTGCGGCGGTGAAGTCGCCGACGAGGGTGCAGCAGATGCAGCCGGAGTTCATCTCGGTTATCTCAACGCCGGCGTCGCGCAGGAAGCCGCCGTCAACGGCTATCTCGCCGAACTCGTTTTCGATCAGAACGAGCTTCTCGCCCTTGTAGCCCTCCGCGATGAGCTTGCGGATGAGCGTGGTCTTTCCTGCTCCGAGAAATCCGGAGAAAATGTCTATTTTAGTCAAGGTTATTACCTCCTATATAATATTCTTGTCTGAAACTTTATTATAACACAGCTTTGCAAATTTGCAAACGTATAAAACAACATCGATTACCGCTTGCGCCGGCAGCAAAATATATCTATAATATATGGTATAAACGGAAGCTGTGGGGAATAGATAATGATGAAACTGCGCATAACGGCACTCACCCTATGCCTGAGCCTTGTGCTGGGCATGGCGCTCCCCTGCGCCCTCGCCGAGGATGACGGCGCGCCGAAGCTCAAAAGCGCACAGTGCGCGCTGCTCGGCGATATGGGCAGCGGCAGGATACTTTTTAATATCGACGCATACTCGCGCCGCGAGCCGGCAAGCCTTACGAAGATAATGACTCTTCTGCTGGCCGTCGAGGCGATAGAGGCCGGAACGGCTTCGCCCGACGACATGGTGACGGCCTCGGCGGCGTGCAAGACCGGCCTTGAGCACGACAGCTCGACCGCGTATATTGACCGCGGCGAGACGATGAGCCTGCGCGATCTTCTCTACTGCGCGGCGCTTGCCTCGGCAAACGAGGCGTGCAACATCATCGCCGAGCACATTTCCGGCTCGATAAGCGCCTTTGTCGAGCGCATGAACACGCGCGCCGCGGAGCTTGGCTGCTCCGGCACGCATTTTGCAAACACCCACGGCATGCCGGACGATAACCATTACACCACCGCGAGGGATATTTTCCTCATCGCCTGCGAGGGCATGCGCCACCGGCTTTTTGCTCAGCTTGTCGGCTGCCGCGAATACACGACGAGCGCGACCAACGACTCGCCGGCGCGCGTTCTGGAAAGCTCGAACGCACTCATAACGCCCGATTCGCCGTATTCGGACAAGTACGTTTACCCCGGCGCGGTCGGCATCAAAACCGGCTACACCGAAAAGGCCGGCTATTGCCTGGTCAGCGCCGTGCAGCGCGACGGCGTGAACGTCATTGCCGTCGTACTCGGCGCAGGCGGCGACGCGGCAGCAAAAGAATTCGACAGCTTTGCCGACACGGTGACGCTGCTCGACTGGTGCTTTGAAAACTACTCCTACCGCAGCATCGTTGAGCGCGGCTACCCTGCGGCGGCGCAGCCGATCGAAAAAGGCGGGCAGCGCGGCGAGATAACGCTCGTGTGTTCGCAGGAGATAAACGCGCTTGCGGAAAAGGCGCTGGACTCATCAACGCTCAAAAGCGAGGTCACGCTCTATGCGGAGACGCTGACGGATGTTCCGGCCGAGGGCACGGAGCTTGGCAAGGTCACGTTTTCAGACCCCGGTGACGGCACGGTCTACGGAACGGTGACGCTCGTTTCTCAGGGCGAGGCACGGTTTGAAGAGCCCGAGCCGCAGACCGTTCGGCCGCAGGAGCTGAGCCGTGAGCAAAAGCTCGCAACGGTCATAGTCTGCTCGATCGCGGTGTTTTTGCTGCTGGTGTTTATCCTGCTCCTCGTCCGCCGCAGCCGCAGAATGCGTGGAAAGCGGCGCTGAAAAGCGGAACAGGCAAACCTGTTCCCTACATGGTGCAGGCGTAGATTTTGCACTAATATAGCACAATCTCCCGGGTCGCGAAACGCCACGGTTTCCACCATTGTTCCGAACCGGGCTACCGCAAAAAACGTATCCGTAGGTGCAGTAATGCGTCTCTAAAAAAGCGGAACGGATAAATCCGTTCCCTACAAGGTGCAGACGCAGATTTTGCACTAATACAGAACAATCTCCCGGGCTGCGAAACAATATGGTTTCCGCCAACGTTTCGAGCCGGGCTACCAACATAAATGTAAAGGAGCGGCGTTAAAGCGCTACTAAAAAAATGAGTTTTTTGTCTGTGGCAGTGAGAATACTGCTGGCGGTCGTAGTGGGCGGCCTGCTCGGGCTTGAGCGCGAGCGGCGCAGCTCGCCGGCCGGATTCAGAACATATATGCTTGTGGCCATCGGCTCGTCGATGACCATAATGCTCAGCCAGTATATCGACCTGATGCTGTCAACGCAGTGGGCGGCAACAGCTCAGTCCGTCGGGGCAACGCACGACGTTTCGCGCTTCGGCGCGCAGGTCATAAACGGTGTGGGCTTCCTCGGCGCAGGCTCGATCATTCTGACCGGGCGCAAGCGCGTCAAAGGCCTGACCACCGCTGCCGGGCTCTGGGCCTCGGCGTGCCTCGGCCTTGCGATCGGCGCGGGCTACTACGAGTGCGTAGCCGTGTCGGTCGCGCTGATCTTAGTGTGCATGTATGCGTTCCCGGCGCTGGAAAACCGGCTGATACAGCGCTCGCGGTACATGAACATCCTCGCCGAGCTTGACGGTATGGAGTGCCTCGGCGGCGTGCTGGCTGCACTGCGCGAGCAGGGCGTCACTGTGTTCGACATTGACCTGAGCAAGCAGCCGGAGGACAGGCGCGCGCAGCTTGGCGTGCACCTGAGCGTGTATCTGCCAAAGGGCCTGAACCACACCGAGCTTCTCGCGCAGCTTGCGGCGCTCGGCGGCACGGTTTCGATCGAGGAAAGTCAGTAAGGAGGTGCAGCCATGCTTTCATGCTTTGATTTTATAAGGGAATCCACAACGCTGGCTATGGCGCTGCGCCTGCTGCTTGCGTTCATATGCGGCGCGGTCATCGGCGCCGAGCGCGAGATAAAGCGCCGCCCGGCCGGCTTCCGCACGCACATTCTTATCTGTCTGGGTGCTGCGATAACGACGCTGACCAGCCAGTACCTGCTGCTCGGCCTCGGGCTTTACACCGATGTCGGCAGGCTCGGCGCACAGGTAATCGCCGGTATCGGCTTCATCGGCGCCGGCACGATCATCGTCACCGGCCGCCGCCAGGTCAAGGGTCTTACCACCGCCGCCGGACTGTGGGCCTCGGCCATCGTCGGCCTTGCCTGCGGCGCAGGCTTCGTCGAGTGCGCGGTCTTCGCGACCGCGGTCATACTCTTTGCCGAGATAGTGCTCATAAAGTTCGAATTTAAGTTCGCCAAAAGCAGCAGGCTATGCACGCTGTATATCGAATACACGAAGCCCGACACCATCCAGACCGTGCTCGAGATGATGAGCGAGCGCTCGCTCAAGGTCTCGAACCTCGAGGTCAGCCGTACCCAGGGCGAGGACGAGGAGCACCGCTACTACGCGCTGCTGTCGGTTCAGACAACGCCGAAGCTCGGCGGCACCGAGCTTGTCCCGGCTATCACCGCCCTCCCCAACGTCTTCGCCGTCGAAGAAATGTAGTTTTAGAGGCGAATTACCGCAGTTACGGATACGCATATTGCCGGTGCCCGGTGTCGAAGTTACCGACGAAACCGGGAAACTGCCGCCATACGTTAGTACGGTGCTGAGTTTTGCGGTCGCCCGGTTCGGGACAATGGAGGAAACCATGCGTGCCGCGCAACCCAGTAGTGCGGTGCTGATTTTGCATCGCGCTCCATTGGCTCCCCTGTCAAGGGGAGCAGGCAGCTTTGCTGCCGAGGGGTTGAATTAAAGCGCAAATCAAGCCTATTAACTATCAGCTATTAGCTCTACGGGCGAATACCGCACTTTTTCACTTTTACTTATTACTTCGCAGACGTAGTCTGCGCTGCCGGGCTACCAGAGATAGATGTATTGGTAGGTGCCCCAATTCACCACTAAAAAAGGAGAAGAATGGTGGACTATACAGAACTGATATCGAAAATGACGGACGAGGAGAAGGCCTCGCTGTGCTCGGGCGCGGACTTCTGGCACACGAAGGGCGTTGCGCGCCTCGGCATTCCTCAGATGATGCTGACCGACGGGCCACACGGCCTGCGCAAGCAGATCGGCAAGAACGATCACCTCGGCCTGAACGCGGCGTACCCGGCGACATGCTTCCCGACCGCGTCCGCGGCGGCAAACAGCTGGGACGAGGCCATGATCGAGCAGATGGGCCGCCGTCTCGGCGCGGAAACGCGCGCACAGCGCGTCGGCGTGATCCTCGGCCCGGGCGTCAACATCAAGCGCAGTCCGCTGTGCGGCCGCAATTTTGAATACTACTCCGAGGATCCGCTGCTGGCCGGAAAATGTGCCGCGGCGCTCATACGCGGCGTGCAGTCAAACGGCATCGCCGCTTGTGTCAAGCACTTCGCGGCAAACTCGCAGGAGACGCTGCGCATGACCAGCGACTCGGTCATGGACGAGCGCACCCTGCGCGAAATTTACCTGCCGGCGTTCGAGATCGCGGTCAAGGAGGGGCGCGTTAAGTGCCTCATGACCTCGTACAACATGCTAAACGGCCAGTACACCAACGAAAACGAGCACCTTTTGCAGGATATCCTCACACGCGAGTGGGGCTACGACGGCCTCATCGTCACCGACTGGGGCGGCGATAACGACAGAGTTCGCGGCCTGATCGCCGGCAACAGCCTTGAAATGCCCGGCACCGGCGGTGAGACCGACCGGCAGATACTTGAGGCCGTGCAGAGCGGCACAGTTAAGCGTGAGCTTCTTGACGAGCGCGTTGCGCGCCTGCTGCGTCTTGTTTCCGATGCCGAGGAGGCATTCGGGAACGCGCCCGGCTGCGACATGGCCGAGCACCACGAATTTGCCGCACGCTTTGCGGAAGAGTGTGCGGTGCTGCTGAAAAATGAGGACGGCATTCTGCCGCTCAGGTCCGGCGCGCGCATCGCCGTTATCGGCGATTTTGCGAAAACGCCGCGCTATCAGGGCGCAGGCAGCTCGCACATCGAGCCGACCAAGCTCGAATGCGGCCTTGACGCGCTGCGCGCAGAGGGCGTGAACGTCATAGGCTTTGCGCCCGGCTTCAGGCGAAGCGGCGGCGAGAGCCGCAGGCTGCGCGAGCAGGCCTGTAAGCTTGCCGAGAGTGCGGACACGGTGCTCATGTGGCTGGGGCTTGACGAAGGCAGCGAGGCCGAGGGCGTTGACAGGCAGCATATGCGCATCGCCGAAAACCAGATACGGCTCCTGCGCGAGGTGAGCGAAGTTAATCCCAACGTCGTAGTCATTCTGTCCTGCGGAAGCCCGGTGGAAACGGATTGGGATAAACACGCCAAGGCGCTGCTGCACGGGTATCTGGGCGGTCAGGCCGGAGCGAAGGCTGTAGCACGCCTTATTTCCGGCAAGTCGTGTCCCTCCGGCAAGCTTGCCGAGACCATGCCGCTCAGGCTGTCCGACACGCCGTGCTTTATACGCTATCCCGGAGCTGAGCGCACGAGCGAATACCGCGAGGGCATTTTCGTCGGCTATCGCTATTACGACACGGCGAATAAGGCGGTCAAGTATCCGTTCGGCTTTGGTCTGAGCTACACGAGCTTTGAGTACACCGGCCTTGAGCTTGCTCCCGACGGCGTGAGCTTCACGATAAAAAACGCAGGCAGCGTGCCGGGCGCGGAGATAGCGCAGGTCTATGTTGCCGCGCCGAAGAGCGGCGTGTTCTGCCCCGAAAAGGAGCTGCGCGGCTTTGCGCGCGTCGAGCTATCGCCCGGCGAGACAAAGCGCGTTTTCGTCCGGCTGCCCGAGCGCGCGTATCAGTATTGGAACGTTTCCGAAAACCGCTGGGCGACTGCCGGCGGACGATACGAGATCCTCATCGGCGCTTCGTCGCGCGATATCCGCCTGCGCGGCAGTGTCGAAAAGCCGGGCGACGGTGCGACCGACCCTTACGCCGGCCCCGTTTTCGCGCCGTACCGCCATGCGGCGGTGCAGTCGGTGCCGGATGAGAGCTTTGCCGCGCTGCTCGGCCGCGAGATACCGCCGCATCTGTGGAACAGGGATGAGCCGCTGGAGTTTAATTCCGCGCTCGTGCAGGGCGCTTTCCGACCCGGCATCGGAAGACTGCTTTATCGCGCACTGCGCCTTGTCTACGGCTTCTTCCGCATGACCGGGAACACAGAGGGCGCAAACAACACGGAGTTTGCCTTGAACCTGCCGTATCGCGGCCTTGCACGCTTCACGGGCGCCGTCACCGAGGTTCAGGTCAAGGCGCTGCTGCGCGCGGCAAACCGCGAGAAAGGCGGCCTGCACGGCCTCGTTTGCGCATTTATGCGCAAAAAGTAGGCTTGCAGTTTTTTCTTTTTGACATATCGTACACTTTGTGCTAAAATATTTTACACTTTATGATGGAATACGGTTTACAAAATGTAGCTTAATGTGGTATAGTTACTGCATCTGAACAACAAAGATTAATATGGGAGGAAAACAACATGTGCATTAAGGCAATCGCCAACTTTGACTACGAGGCTGCGAAGGATAACCTCGTTGAGACCGTTAAGTACCTCGACGCAGGCAAGATCCTCGGCGTTGCAGGCAAGCTTCTTGAGATCAATCCCAAGGACGTAGCCCAGAAGATCAAGGACAAGGTCACCGATGAAGACACTCGTCTGTTCGTCCAGAGCAAGGTTCGCCTCGTCGGCGATATCCTGAGCTGGCCCATCAGCATGATCTCCAGCTTCACCTGATATAACGAAACGTAAAGCTCCAAGGCAAAATGCCTTGGAGCTTTTTAGTTGCGATTTGCCACACCTACGAATACGCATATTGCGGTAGCCCGGTATCGAATATGCTGAGGAAACCGTGCGGCTTTGTCGCAGCTGAGAGCTGAGAGCAGAGAGCCATTGTAGTGCGGCAAAAAACTCAGCAGCGCACTCATGTTACGCGAGGCAACTACGGTTTTGTCGGCAGTCTCGAACCGGGACACCAGAGATAAATGTATTGGTAGCTGCGTCAATGCGCCACTAAAAATGCGCCTCTAAAAATTCGTGGAGGGCGGAGAGGTAGGCGGGGCGGTCGAGCATATAGCTCAGGCCGTGGCCGGCGTTGTGGACGATGAGCAGCTTCTTGTGCTCGGCGGCGCTGGCCTCGAAATTTTCACGGCTCATGCGGCAGGGCACGAAGCGATCGTCATCGCCGTGAATGAACAAAACGGGTATGTGGCTGCGGCTGAGCGCATCCGGCGCGGAGGCTGAGTCGAGGTCAAAGCCGCAGAAGAGCCTTGCGCCGAGGCGCGCGACTGCGTAAACCGGCGCTGCCGGAACGTGATGATCGCGCAGGACGGAAAAAATGATGTCCTTCGGCGAGGTGTAGCCGCAGTCGGCGACAATGCCGGACACCGACTTCGGCAGCGGCAGCGCCGAGGCCATGAGCACGGTCGAAGCGCCCATCGAGATGCCGTATAGATATATCTTAACATCATTTCCGAAGCGTTCGGCGGCGTAGCTTGCCCACGAAAGGCAGTCAAAGCGCTCGTTCACGCCGAAGGTAAGGTACTTGCCCTCGCTTTCGCCGTGGGCGCGCTGATCGACCAGCAGCACGTTGAAGCCGCCGTCGATGCCCTCGCGCAGACCGCCGCAGAAGTCGCGCTCGGCCGAGCTTTTGTAGCCGTGGAACATGATCTGCACCGGCGCTTTGCGCTCGGACGCGGCATAGAACTTCGCGTGCAGGCGCAGCCCGTCAAAGGACGTGATGAACACATCCTCGTACGGTATGCTCAGCGTGTCGCGGATCATTTTTTCCGACTGCGCGCGAAAAACGTTATATTGCTCCGTATCGGGCATTGAGAAAACGTCCTCGTCGCAGCGCGGCGGAACATAGCATCCGACACGCACCGCGGCATAAGCCGCCGCAAGCGTCAAAACGCCTGCGGCGGCCGGGATAATCAGCCATTTCATCACGCGATAAGCCCCAGAACGTGCTGCATTGCAAGGGCAACGCAGCTTATGCCGAGCCAGCAGCAGAAGCCGAGAAGCAGCGGCTTACCGCCGGTTTTGACGAGCTTGACTGGGTTGGTGTTGAGACCCACCGCAGCCATGGCGAGCACGATCATGAACTTGCTCAGCTCCTTGAGCGGCGAGAACACGCTTGCGTCAACGCCGAGCGACTGCGCGACGGTCGTTATGACCGAGGCAAGCACAAAATAGAGGATAAACATCGGAAAAACGCTCTTGAGGCTGACTTTCTTGCCGCCTTCGCCTGCCGTTCTTTTCGAGCGTACGAGCGCGAGAACGAGCGTTATGGGTATTATCGCAAGGGTTCGCGTGAGCTTAACGGTGACGGCCTTATCCAGCGTCTGCGAGCCGAGCCCCCACATGCTGTCCCAGGTCGAGGCGGCGGCGGTGACGGACGAGGTGTCGTTCACCGCAGTTCCGGCGAAAATGCCGAAGGCCTCGCCGGAGGTGGTTGAAAAGCCGAGAAGCGTGCCCATGAGCGGAAAGACGAGCGCGGCAATGACATTGTAAAAGAATATTACCGATATCGCCTGCGCGACCTCCTCGTCGCTTGCGTCGATAACGGGCGCGGTGGCGGCGATGGCCGAGCCGCCGCAGATGGACGAGCCGACACCGACAAGGGTGGATATCTTCGAGGGTATCTTCAGTGCCTTGCAGAGGATGAACGCAATAAGCAGCGAGGTCGTTATCGTGCTGAGGATTATAGGCAGCGACTGCACGCCGGTCTGGCCGATAACGGTCAGGTTCATGCCGAAGCCCAGCAGAATGACCGCCCACTGGAGGATCTTTTTCGAGGTGAATTTGATGCCGGCGTCAAACGGCGCGCGGTTTTTGAGAAACATGCCGACGATCATGCCGAGCAGGATGGAGATAACGGGGCCGCCGACGACGGCAAACTTGCGGCCGAGCAGCCATGCCGGAACTGCAATAGCAAGGCACAGCAGCAGTCCCTTGATCTTTTCTTTCATTGCGGGAAACTTCTTTCTAAGCGAATTTGATTACTAAAAATACGACTGCCGCGATCTGGACTATGGCCAGAAGCGGAAAGCCGATGGCAAAGGTCTTGTGCAGCGTTTTGTGGCGGAAGCCGTACATGCCGAGAGTACCGCCGAGCGCTCCGCCGAGAACGGCGAAGGCAAACAGCGTTTTTTCGGGAATGCGGCGCTTTTGCAGCTTTGCAAACAGCTTATCAAGCCCCATCAAGGCGTACAAAACGACATTGATCGCTGCCAGGTAATAGGTAAGGTACTGCATCAGAGCTTAAACAGGTTAAGTCCGACGTCGGGATCTGCGTATCTGTCGATCTCGCCGTCTATGACGTTGACGATCATTTCGCAGGTCGCCGATACCATGGCACGGTTGAGGTGGCCGCCGAATACCTCGCCCTTGTCGTTGCCGGCAGACATGTGGATGTGCGTGTAAAACTGTCCGTCCATTGTGTTTATGGTACCGGTCAGGGATACTATCTCGAACGCGCCCTTGAACTCGTTCGAGTAGTATTTTTTCTCGGCCGTGTTGAAAACGCCGACGGTGAAATCGTTCGTTGCGCCCAGCGCCGAGACGGAGGCAAGCTTAATGCTCTCGCTTTCGGCAAGCTCGCATATCTTATCGAGTATCTCCTCGCCGCGGTCGATGCGTGCGACTATCGTGTTTCCGAATCTTTTGTACTTCATGCGGTTCACTTTCCTTTCTTCTTGCTGCCGGGCTTTGCGTTTTTCTTGGGCTTGGGCTTTGCCCAGCCCTTGGCATAGCCGGCTTTTTTCGTTATCTGCTGCTTTTCGGGCGCTTTGGGCTTCTCGGGAGCCTTTTGGCGCGGCGGACGGTCGGGACGCACAAGGCACTCCGGCCCGTAGCCTATGAGATCCTCGCGCCCGGCTTCCTTGAGCGCCTCGATGACGAGCTTACGCTTATCCGGCCGCTTCCACTGCAAAAGCGCGCGCTGCATCGCCTTCTCGTGGAAGGTTTTTGCGACGTAGACCGATTTCATCGTCATCGGGTCGATGCCCGTGTAATACATGCAGGTCGAAACCGTGCCGGGGGTGGGATAGAAATCCTGCACCTGCTCGGGCTGACGGCCTTTTTTGTTGAGGTATTCGGCAAGCGCGACCGCGTCGGCGAGCGTGCTGCCCGGATGCGAGGACATCAGATACGGCACGACGTACTGCTCCTTTGAAAAGCGGTTGTTCATCTTTTTGTACTTGTCCATGAACTTTTCGTACACGTCGATGTGCGGCTTGCCCATGTAGTCGAGAACGCCGTCGATGCAATGCTCGGGCGCGACCTTGAGCTGGCCGGAGATGTGGTATTTGACAAGCTCGGCGAAGAAATCATCGTTTTTATCCTCAAGCATGTAGTCGTATCTTATGCCGCTGCGCACAAAGACTTTTTTCACGCCCGGTATCTGCCGCAGCTTGCGCAGCAGCGCCAGATAGTCGGAGTGATCCGCGTCGAGGTTCGGGCAGGGCGTGGGCGCAAGGCAGCGCCTGTCGGCGCACATGCCGCACTTGGCCTGCTTTTTGCACGAGTGATGGCGGAAGTTTGCCGAGGGACCGCCGACGTCGTTGATATAGCCCTTGAAATCGGGGAATTTCGTGAGCGCCGTGACCTCGCGGATGATGCTTTCGTGGCTGCGGCTCGTGACCATTCTGCCCTGGTGGAACGCAAGCGCGCAGAAGTTGCAGCCGCCGAAGCAGCCGCGGTTGTGTATGACCGAGAACTTGACCTCCTCGATGGCTGGAACGCCGCCGAGCGGCTCGTACATCGGGTGATACTGCTTGGTGTACGGAAGCTCGGCCACGCGGTCAAGCTCCTTTGTCTCCAGCGGCATCGCCGGGGGATTTACGATGAGATATCTGCCGTCGTGCTCCTGTATCAGCGCCCTGCCGCGCACGGGGTCGTGCTCGGCGTATTCTATGCGCGTTGCGTCCGCGTAAAAGCGCTTGCTGTCGCAAACGTCGGCAAACGAGGGCAGCGTCACCGAGTCAAACTCGCATTCGGCTGCGTCGTGCGCCAAAAACGCAGTGCCGCGGATATCGCGCATCTCGGAAACGGGGATCTTCTTTTTAAGCCGCCTTGCTATCTCGCGCTCGGCGTACTCTGCCATGCCGTAAACGAGCATGTCCGCGCCCGAATCGACGAGGATCGAGCGGCGCACCTTGTCGTCCCAATAGTCATAGTGCGCAAAGCGCCGCAGCGAGGCCTCAAGGCCGCCGATGATTATCGGCACATCCGCGCCGAAGGCCTCGCGCGCGCGGTTTGAATAGACTATCGTGGCTCTGTCCGGGCGCAGTCCGGCCTTTTTGCCGGGCGAGTAAAAGTCCTCGCTGCGGCGCTTTTTGGCCGCAGTGTAGTGCGCGACCATGGAGTCGAGGTTTCCGGCTCCGATCAAAACGCCAAGACGAGGTCTGCCGAAGGCCGCAAAGTCCGCCGCCGAGTGCCAGTCCGGCTGCGCGAGCACCGCAACGCGGAAGCCGTCGGCCTCCAAAACGCGGCTTATTACCGCCGGGCCGAAGCTCGGATGATCGACATACGCATCGCCCGTTACGAGCAGAAAATCGTACCACCACCAGCCGCGCTCATGCATTTCATCCTGCGAAACAGGCAAAAAATCCTGATCTTCAATCATATCAGCTCTCCCCAATACCAGCCCGACGTGCCCTTGTGCTTGACAAGATAGCCGTGCGAGGTCTCTTCGACAACGCTGACCTCGTCGCCGGCTTCAAGCGAAAGCACGAGGTCGGTCGAATCGTTGCATTTGCAAAACTCCTCGTCGGAGTAAAGATATTTCGTGAGTATCTCCATCTCATAGCCCGTGCGGACATGGCGCACGAGGGAAAACTCCTCGCCGCGGCGCAGCACCTGCACGTCGTTGTCACCCCAGCGGATGTAATAGCTCTTTCCGCCGCCGCACTGCGCGCTCTTCACCCTGCGCACGGGGAATGGGTCATACGCTTCAAAGGAAAAATTCTCGCTGCCCTCATATGGGATGATAAGTGCGTTCAGCTGCCCGTCGTCCTTTAGCGAGCAGCCGCCGTCGATGGAGATGACGTGGTGCTCGCGGTCGATTATCGGGTTTGCGCAGACATGGTCGGCAAGATACAGCATCACCGGCCAGTGTCCGACGATGACCCACTTATCGAAAGTGTAGCCGTAATCCATGAATGCGTCAAACTTCATGCAGTCGCCGCCGCGCTGCCGCTCGATGGGAATATCGGGCTTTATGCCGCCGTGAGCAAAAATATAGTGCGGCGTTTCGATGACGTGCGGCATGGCATGCAGGAAGTCCCACTCGGGCTTGAATCTTTCGGTAAGCTCCGGGATAAGGCGCTCAAAGTCCATATCCTCGCGTATCTCAACGCCCATTTCCGTGAGCATATCCCATATAAGGCCGCTCTTTTTAAACAGCATGTATTTTACGATGCGCGAGCTCCAGTATTGCCGCTCGGCGTCGAGCACATCGGCCCATGTGTCGCAGTTTCCGCAGACAACACGGCAGTTGCCGCGCTCGGCAAGCTTCATTATAAAGCGCAGCGTTTCAAGGCTTTTTTCGCCTTTTTCGAGAAAGTCGCCGTCGATGATGAGCTCGTCTGCGTCCGAAAAGCTTATTTTCTCAAGAAGCCCTCTGAAATAGGGCATGTTTGCGTGTATATCCGAAACGGCGATGATACGCCGATCACGCGTGTCAAGCTTCTGCACGCGCGCATTAATGTTCCACATTGACATTGCTTATTCAAATCTCTTTTCCATGAGGTAAAGCGGAGCGCCGGCACCGGGCTCGCTGCTGAGTATCTCAAAGCCGAGATCCTCGTAAAATTTTATCGCCGAGGCGTTTTCCGACGAAACGTGCAGCCGCGCCTTTTGTCTGCCGAGCATCTCGTAGTTTGTTATCGCGCGGCCGACAAGCTGCGTGCCGAGTCCGACTCCGCGCAGAGGCTCTTTTATGTACACAAGGCTTATCCAGCCCACGCCCGCGCCTTTTGAGCGCTCCGTGTCCGTTTCGACGATGCCCGCAAGCTCGCCGTCGGAGCGGTAGGCCTTGAGTATCGCCTTGTTATCCGCGGCAAAATGCCTGCGCGCCGAGGCGAGGTAGGTTTCGGGATAAAAGCCCTTGAGATCGCCGTGCGCGGCCTTCCACGAGGCCGCATAGAACTCCTTGTATGTTTCGCCCTCGCGGTTCGGGTCGAGCTGCTCGTAATACAGGTTGTTGGGGTCCGCGCCGCGGGTCTCTTTTTTCCACCAGCTCTGCCGGGCGAAGGTCGAAAGCTCGGGCGGCAGGTGGGAGTTATCGTTGTAATACTCAACGGAAAATGCTCCGTTATCGAATATGAGCTTGCTCACGGCGGTGTTGTCGCCGTGCGGAAGCGAGGGGATATCGCGGCTTGCGACGCCGAGAATGTGCGCAAGCAGCGAGCGGATCGCCATGCCGTGGCTGACAACAGCGACAGTCTTACCGTCGTTTTTTACCGCTATTTCAGTAACGGCCGAAACTATGCGCTCGGTGCATTCGGCAAAGGTCTCAGCCCCCGGAGCGCGCCACTGCGCAGGATCATTGTTGAAATTGTCCATCTGCACAGGATCAAATTTATACATATCGCCGAAGCTCATACCCTCGCACACGCCGAGATTTATCTCCCTCAGGCGCTCGGTGAGCTGCATTTCCAATGCGTGATACTTCGTTATCGCGCCTGCCGTCGTCACCGTGCGGCGCAGATCGCTTGAATACAGCGCGTCAAGCTGCACGTCCTTGAATCTCTCCGCGAGGCAGGCTATCTGCCTGTGGCCGCGCGGCGTTATAAAGCTGTTGTGCTGACCCTGCACGATGCGGTAGAGGTTTCCCTCTGCCTCGGCGTGGCGGATCATGTAGATAGTTGTCATTTGCCTTGACCTCAATTAGTTATTAATATATAATGTATTAGATATTAGATATTAGATATTATATATTATCTTTCCCTGAGAAACAAGTGGGGGTTAACGTGAGAGTTTTGCATCTTATCTCCGGCGGCGATTCGGGCGGCGCAAAAACGCATGTTCTGTCGCTGCTGCGCGACCTTAACGATAACATCGACGCAGACCTCGTCTGCTATATGGAGGCCGATTTTTCAAAAGAAGCGCGCGAAATGGGCATACCGACGAGGGTGTTCCCCGGCAGCTTCGGCGTGGGGCTGAAAAAAACGCGTGAGGCCATAGAAAACGGAAATTACGACATCATCCATTGCCACGGCAGCCGCGCAAACCTTACGGGCGCACTGCTGAAACGGCATTTTGACATTCCCTTTATCAGCACCGTCCACAGCGACTATAAGCTCGATTATCTCGGCCGGCCGCTGGCTGCCATGACCTACGGCAGGCTCAACAAGCTTGCGCTGCATCATATGGACTACCGCGTCTGCGTTTCCGACAGTATGCGTCAGACGCTCATCGATCGCGGCTTTGACCCGAACGATCTGCTGACGATATATAACGGCGTTGACTTTTCGCACCCGGCGCCGAGCATCACGCGGCGAGAGTGGTTTGGCAAGATCGGCTGTGATTTTCCCGACGACAGCATAGTTCTCGGCATCGCGGCTCGCTTTGATGCGGTCAAAGACGTTGCCACCACCATACGCGGCTTTGCCGGAGCGGCGGAGAAAAACGAGCGGCTGCGCCTGCTCATAGCCGGCGACGGCATGGAGCGCGAAATGCTCGAGGAGCTGTGCGTGCAGCTCGGCGTGCGCGACAAGGTGTTTTTCGCAGGCTGGATAAGCGACGGCATGGACGGATACTATGCCAGCATCGACATAAACGCCATAAGCTCCCTGTCAGAAACCTTCCCCTACGCCGTGACGGAGGCCGCGCGCGCCGGTAAGCCGACCGTTGCGTCCCGAGTCGGCGGCCTGCCGAGGCTCATAACGAACGGCGAGACCGGTATGCTGTTTTCGCCGCGCGACCACGAGACTATGGCGCGCTGCATTCTCGCCCTTGCAAACGACGAGGCGCTCCGCAAAAGGCTTGGACAGGCAGTGTACGAAAAGGCAAAGCGCGAATTTTCAACGGAAAGCACCTGCCGCAGGCAGCTTAAAATATATAAAACCGTTCTCGAGCGCTATTCCCGGCCGCGCAGCGGCGCGGTGATCTGCGGCGCATACGGCCACGGAAACGCAGGCGACGAGGCTCTGCTTACGGCCATTGCCGCCCAGCTGAGAACGATAGATCCCGACATGCGCATAACGATCGTTTCCAAAAATCCGAAGCACACGAAGTCGGTGCACGCACTCAGTGCCATAAGGCGCGGCCAGTTTATCCGACTGCGCCGCGAGCTGAAGCGCTCGAAGCTGTTCATAAGCGGCGGCGGCAGCCTTATTCAGGACGTCACGAGCCGGCGCAGCCTGTGGTTTTATCTGCACACGATATCGCTTGCGAAAAAATGCGGCTGCAAGGTGCAGATGTACGGCTGCGGCATGGGACCGCTCAATTATGATTACGACCGCCGGCGCGCGGCAAAAACGATAAACCGCTGCGTTGACGCGATCACCCTGCGCGATCCGCTGAGCCTTGAGCTTACGCGCGAGATCGGCGTTACCGTGCAGGAGGTGCTCGTCACCGGCGACCCGGTGCTGAACATGCATTGCAGAAGCGACGCCGACGCCGCGGCATTCATGCGCAGCCACGATATCGACCCCGACGGGCGCTATATCTGCCTCGGCCTGCGCTCGTGGCCGGGCTTTGACGAAAAGTGCGGCGAGATACGCAAGGCGCTCAGGGCCTGCTATGATAAGCATGGGCTTACGCCGCTGTTCATGCCGATGAACTACGATCTGGATCTTCCCGTGTCCGAGCAGGTAGCCGGCGGCCTTGGCATTCCGTTTAAGATAATGCCGAAAACGGAGGATGCGGAGCTTGAGATCGCGATCATGCGGCAGATGAAGATGTGCGTTGCGATGCGGCTGCACAGTCTGCTGTACGCGGCCTGCGGCGAGGTGCCGTCGGTCGGCCTGAGCTATGATCCGAAGGTCTCGGGCTGTGCGCAGTATCTGGGCATATCCTGCGTGGATTTTGACAAGGTCACGGCGCAGGGACTTATTGATGAGATCGACGCGGCGCTGTCCGAAACAGGTGCGGACATGATAAGCCGGCGATTTGAATATATCAAAAACGTTGAAAAGATGAACATTGAAACGGCAAAGCGCCTTCTCGGCGAATAAGGGGGAAATTATATGATAAGGGCGGCGGCACTCGTCTCCGGCGACGGAGCACTGCTACAGACGGTTCTTGATTCTATGTACTTCGGTGAGATCCCGAATTTTGAGCTTACCGCGGTAATATGCACGGAGTCGGACGCTTATGCGCTGCGCCGTGCGCGCAATTCCGGCGTTGAGGCCTTCGTGGTCGAGCCATCGCTTTTCCCCACCAAGCTCAGCTACAGCATGGCCATATCCAACAAGCTGCGCGATATGGACATTGACCTTGTGATCCTCGCAGGGTACAATATGCCGCTCGGCGTTATATCAACGCAGTTTCGCAAGCGCATCATCGGAGTGTACCCCTCGCTCATTCCGGCGTTTGTCAACTGCGACGATGCTCCAGAGCGCGCCGCACTCGAACGCGGCTGCCGCGTGACCGGCGCGACCGCGTTTTTCGCGGATATCGACGGCAACATCGGCGCGATAATCGCCCAGCAGGCCGTTGACATTCTCCCGAACGACACGCCCGAGAGCCTGTCGCGCCGCATCCTTGAGGACGCGGAGTGGAAGCTCCTGCCCCAGGCCATAAGCCTGTATTGCCAGGGCCGGCTCGAGATCCACGGCGACAGAGTCGTGATAAAATAAATTAATAGTGAATAATGAATAATGAATAATTGCGGTGTGCCTGCGGCACGGATTTTAATAGCGCCTTTAAGCTGACACCGATACGGTTATGTTAGCGCCCGGTATCGAAACTACCGACAAAACCGTGGCTGCCTCGCGTAACGCAAGTGAATGCTGAGTTTTACACCGCACCCTCGTAGGGAACAGGCTTGCCTGTTCCGCATGTACCGGTTTGGTCTGCACCGAAAACAGCGTTGTAGGGAACGGATTTATCCGTTCCGCATGTAACGGTTTTGACTGTACCCTCCGGTCGGGATACCGCAATAAACGTATTCGTACAATGTGAATGCGCCACTAAAAAAGCGCCACTAAAAAAGCGCCTCTAAAAAATGTGTTTGCCTGACGGCAATGATTTAATAACACCTCATCCGTCACCAAAGGTGACACCTTCCCCTCAAGCTACGCAGGGGAAGGCAAAAGGGCAAAACCTCTGCTGCGTATTGCTGCATTGACTGCGGCAGTAGATGCAACACACGGAACAGGCAAGCCTGTTCCCTACAGCTATAGATTTTAGTGCCGACGAAACCGTGGCAAACGGAACGGATAAATCCGTTCCCTACAAGGGTACAACGTAAATTCAGCACCGCACTAACGCTGCGCGAGGCACCCACGGTTTTCTCCGCAACCTCGAACCGGGCTGCTGCAAAAACTGTATCCGTAGGTGCGTCAATGCGCCTCTAAAAATGTATTCGTAGGTGCGTCAATGCGTCTCTAAAAAAAGGAGGAAGTTTTTTGAGAAACAGAGAAGTCAAAATGAAGCCGCTGGCGGCGAGCATACTGTCGCTGTCGCTTTTAACGGTAATGGCCGGTGCGGCGGTTGCCCCGGCGCTTGAGGTGATACGCCGGCATTTTTCCGACGCAAGCCAGCTCGAGGTGCAGCTTGTTGTGTGCATGCCGGCGCTGTTTATCGTGATAACGAATATGTTCTTCGGCCGCCTTGCCTCGCGCTTCGGCGCGCGCACGCTGACGATGGCTGGCCTTGCGCTTTACACGGTCGGCGGCGCTGCGGCAGGCCTGTTTAATTCGATCTGGGCGGTGCTTGTCATGCGCGCGCTCGTCGGTGTGGGCGTCGGCATAATCATGCCGCTGTCAACCGGGCTTTTGACCTATTACTTTGCGCCGGAAAAGCGCGAGGGACTGATGGGCCTGTCATCGGCGGCAAACCAGCTCGGCGGCGTTGTGGCAACGCTTCTGGCCGGCGTGCTTGCCAATATCAGCTGGAGGCTGAGCTTTCTGGTGTACCTCATGGGGCTTATCAGCATCGTGCTGTGCCTTATCTTCATGCCAAACGACCGCATACGCTCGGGTGAAAGCGCCGACGCGGAAAAAGGCGGTTCTGGCGGCGTCTGGCGCAGGAACTGGGGCTATATCCTGTGCATGTTCCTGCTCATGACCGCGTTCTTTATCTACCCGGCAAACTTCGCCATCGTGACCGCTGCCGAGGGCGCGATACCCATGAGCCTGTGCGCGGTGATCATGGCCGGAACCGACCTCGTCGCGTTCGGCGGAGGCCTGGCGTTTGTGTGGGTAAAGCGCGCAAGCGGCAAATGCGCGCGCCTTGTCGCGCCGGCGCTGTTCCTGCTCGGCTACTGCCTGCTGGCTTTCGTCGGCGGCTGGGGCGGAACGATCGCAGGCTCGGCTCTTGTCGGATTTGCCAACGGCGTCGGAGTGCCGTTTATCATCTCGTCGGCTTCGGCAAACGAGGGCAAGGCCGCCGCGACTACGGTCATGCCGCTGATCTCCGCGTCGCTGTATCTGTCGCAGTTTTTAAGCCCGCTCATCCTCTCGCTCGTGTCGGGGCTGGCCTCGGGAGCCGTGAAGCTTCCGTATTACCTCGCTGTCGGCGTGAGCGCGGCGTTTTTGCTGTTTGCTCTCTTCGCGCCGGGCAAAACAATGAATAAATAAGTATGATCGCCGGGAGTGCGGATTTTTCCGCACTCCCGGTTTTTTGCTGCCGCTTACGCCGCCGATTCCGCCGTTTTCAGCATGTCCCGGATGCTGACGCCGTAGCCCGAGGTCGGGTCGTTTACGAAAACGTGCGTCACCGCGCCGACGAGCTTTCCGTTCTGGATGATGGGGCTTCCCGACATGCCCTGAACGATGCCGCCGGTCTGCGCCAGAAGCTCGGGGTCTGTCACCGTCAGCATGACGGTCGTGCCCTCTGCCGAGGAATACACCTTTTTGATCTCGATGCCGTATTCGCGCGTTTCCTCGCCGCTGAGCGTGCATCTTATCGTCGCCTTGCCGGTCTCAAACTCGCCGGTCTCGAGCGTCGGACCGTCAAAATCGGCCTTGCCGAAGATGCCGCAGCCGCAGTTTATACGGATATCGCCGAGGAATTTCGTGCAGTCGGTTTTGCCGTCAAGCTGCCCCGGCGCGCCGACCTCGCCGGGCACGATGCCGACTATCTGCGCCTTGTAGATGCCGCCGTCGCCGAGCGGCAGCGCTTCGCCGGTAGCCTCGTCGCTGATGCTGTGGCCGAGCGCGCCGTAAACGCCGGTCTCGGGGTCGTAAAACGTCAGCGTGCCGACGCCGCTCACGCCGTCGCGCAGCCAAAGCCCGAGCTTCCACGCGCCGTCGGCGTCCTGCGCCGGCGTGATGTTCAGCTGCTTTGCCTTGCCGCCGCGCTCGATCGTAACGGTCGTTTTGCTGCCGTCAAGCTGCGCGAGCGCCGTTTTGAAGTCCTGCGCCGTGCCGATGTCGGCTCCGCCCAGCCGCGTTATGACGTCGCCCTTTTTTAGCCCTGCCTCCGCTGCCGGAGAGCGCTTGCCGTTTGGCGTTTCGACCTCCGAAACGCCTGCCACCACAACACCGTCGGTCGTCATGCGTATGCCGACGGCGCCGCCGCCCGGCACGAGCGACTCGGCAAACGCCGCCGCGCTCAGCACGACGCACAGCACCGCCGACAGCGCCGCCGCCATGATTTTTTTGATCGTCATATCTCACCTCCACACATAAAGTATGTGGTCTTGAGCGTAAAATATATTTCAGAACCGCACTTTAACTTTTACCTTTTTAGAGGCGCTTTTACACTCCTGCCAATACATTTTTTGCGTCAGCCCGACCGGAAGCTACTGGCAAAACCATAGCGAGCGGAACGGATAAATCCGTTCCCTACGAGCGACCGTTGGCCGCAGCGGAGAGCTAATAGCTGATAGTTAATAGGCTTTTATTCAACCCCCTCGGCAGCAAGCTGCCTGCTCCCCTTGACAGGAGAGCCAATGGGGTGCGGTGCAAAACTCAGCATCGCACTTGCGTTACGCGAAACGTCACGGTTTCCTCCAACGTTCCGAACCGGGCAACCGGAGATATATGTATCCGTAGCAGCCCCAATTCGCCTCTAAAAAGAAAAAACAAAAGACCGCAGCCTGAGCTGCGGCCTTTTGTTTTGGAGAAATAGAGAGGATATATGTCGGGAGGAAGAGAGAGAACCCTCCCGATAAAGGAGAAGAAACATAGCGTGGTTATTGCTTCGGAATGCCGGAGGCTCCGAATTCGCTGACGCCGTTCGTCCCGGACTCGGGCTTCGACTCGTCGAAGGTGATATTCAGCGTCGCGTACTCGCCGCCGCGATAGACGACGATGTCGGTGCTTTGACCGGCTTTGAAGTTTTTGACTGCGGCATTGAGGTCAGAGTAGCCTCCGATGGCCTCGCCGCCGACTTCGGTGATTATATCACCGGCAGCCAGCCCCGATTTCTCGGCGCATCCGCCGGATTCGACGTTGTACACATACGCGCCCTCGGGCATGTTGTAGTACTGCGCATACATTGATGTGTAGCGGTTGTCGATGTTGACGCCCATATAAGCCTTGCCGCTGACGTAGCCCTTGGTGATGAGCTCGTTTGCGATATCGGCTGCGTCGTTTATCGGGATCGCAAAGCCCAGACCCTCAACTCCGGAGGAGCCGACCTTTGCCGTTGCAATGCCGATGACCTCGCCGCTTTCATTGTAAACAGGTCCGCCGGAGTTGCCGGAATTGATGGCGGCATCGAACTGGAACATGTTTATCGGGGCGCTGCTGTGGTCGGTCGTGATGCTGCGGTCAAGCGCACTGACACGGCCGGAGGTCATCGAAAAATCAAGCTCGCCGAGCGGATTGCCGATGGCAAAAACACTGTCGCCCACGGCGATATCGTCGCTGTTGCCGATCGTGGCCGGAGTCAGATCCGATGCGTCGATCTTCAGCACGGCAACGTCGTTGTCCTCGTCGAAGCCGACGATCTTGGCTTCGTAGCTCGATTTATCCTTGAACAGGACGCTGACCTTGTAGCCGCTTTCTTGTGCCGACTCGATAACGTGATAGTTCGTCAGTATATATCCGTCGGCGGTTATTACAAATCCGGTTCCGGCGACCGCGCTTGCGCTCCGCTGGCCGAATATGTTGGCATAGGTGCTTTCAAGCGAAACGCCCACTGTCTGCCGGCAGCCGAGCTCGTATATCTCGTTTGCCGAGGCGGTTTCGGTGCTGACCTTCTTGATGTTGGTCGTGCTGACGATGGGTTTGGTGGTATCGCCGGTCGGCGCGTCGGCCGCGATGCTGCCCTTGACTGCGTTCCATGAAATGAAGCCGCCGGCAAGGCCGCCGACGAGTGCGCACACAAGGCACAGACACGCCGTTTTCAGTGTGCCGCTGCGATGTGCGCTGCCCGACTTCTCGCGAGGCTTCTTTTCCTCGGGAGCGTAGTAGTTCGGCACTTCGGTCGCTTCATCCTGCGGGACGAATTCCGCGTCCTCATACAACCGCTGCTCGGGCCGCACAAAGTGATACTCACCGTCAACTCCGGTGTCGTCGGACGAAGCATGTGTTCTTTTGTCTCTGTTATCGTCCATGACGGCCTCCGTCCTTGCTCGTTTCGATCTTGTGAGTTTATAATACACATTCTTTATGACAAAGGCATGAACAAAAAAGAAAAATTCTATAAACACTTATTTTTGGAGGCGCTTTGACGCACCTACGGATACGGTTTTTGCGGTTGCCCGGTTCGAGGGCGCGTGCAAAACCGTGGCTGCCGCGCGTAACGCAAGTGCGCTGCTGAATTTTGCACCGCACCCCATTGTCTTCCCCTCAAGCTACGCAGGGGAAGGCAAAAGGGACGGTCTGTGACCGCCC
>OHBD01000435.1_pt1 | contig 24515 bp, 19 predicted proteins | sample 1577291 | NCBI WGS metagenome assembly OHBD01 (sample SAMEA3879572, study PRJEB24766) | human gut metagenome | biome: human-associated habitat; feature: feces | place: USA | collected 1985/1987
AAGGGCATATCCTCTTCGGGCAGTATCCTTGAAATAACACCCTTGTTGCCGTGGCGGCCTGCCATCTTATCGCCAACGGATATCTTTCTCTTCTGCGCAATGTATACGCGCACCAGTTCGTTCACGCCGGGGGCAAGTTCGTCCTTGTTTTCGCGGGTGAATATCTTCACGTCCACTATAACGCCGCCTTCGCCGTGGGGCACGCGCAGGGAGGTATCCCTCACCTCTCTTGCCTTTTCGCCGAATATGGCGCGCAGCAGGCGTTCTTCCGCGGTCAGCTCGGTTTCGCCCTTGGGCGTTACCTTGCCGACCAGTATGTCGCCGCTCCTTACCTCTGCGCCGATGCGGATTATGCCGCGCTCGTCAAGGTCGCTGAGCGCATCCTCGCCAACGTTGGGAATGTCGCGGGTTATTTCTTCCTTGCCCAGCTTGGTGTCGCGGGCTTCGGTTTCATGCTCCTCTATATGTATGGAGGTGTATACGTCGTCCTTAACCAGCTTTTCGCTTATAAGTACGGCGTCCTCGTAGTTATAGCCCTCCCAGGTCATGAAGCCTATCAGTATGTTGCGGCCAAGGGCTATTTCGCCGTGCTCGGTGCTTGCGCCGTCCGCCAGCACGTCGCCTACCTTCACCTTGTCGCCCACGTTCACTATGGGGCGCTGGTTGATGCAGGTGCCCTGGTTGGAACGCTTGAACTTGATGAGCTTATACGTATGGCGAATGCCGCTTGCATCCTCGGTCACTACCTTATCGGCGGCAACGTAGATAACCGTTGCATCCTCGTGCGCAACTACCACAACGCCGGAATCGTGCGCAGCCTTGTATTCCATGCCGGTGCCAACCACGGGCGCTTCTGGCATGAGAAGAGGAACCGCCTGGCGCTGCATGTTCGATCCCATCAGCGCGCGGTTAGCGTCGTCGTTTTCAAGGAAGGGTATCATTGCCGTTGCAACGGATACCAGCTGCTTGGGCGAAACGTCCATGTAATGCACCTGCTCGGCAGGCACTTCGATTATTTTATCCAGCCAGCGGGCTACGACGTGATCCTTAGCGAACCAGGTATTGCCCTCCTCGGTGGTAACGGTGGCCTCGTTCGCCTGCGCAACTACGAAGTCGTCCTCTTCGTCCGCGGTCAGGTATACTATGTCGCTGCTGATGGAATGGTTCTTGCCGTCCACCTTCCTGTAAGGCGCCTCTATAAAGCCGTACTTATTGATGCGCGCATATGTGGAAAGCGAGTTTATAAGGCCTATGTTAGGACCTTCAGGGGTTTCAATGGGGCACATGCGTCCGTAATGCGAATAGTGAACGTCTCGCACGTCGAACGTGGCGCGGTCGCGGTTCAAACCGCCGGGACCAAGTGCGCTCAGCCTGCGCTTATGCGTAAGCTCCGCCAGCGGGTTTGTCTGGTCCATGAACTGGGAAAGCTGGCTGGAACCGAAAAATTCCTTTATCGCCGCTGTAACGGGGCGGATATTTATAAGGTTGCTGGGCATGGCGGTTTCCATGTCCTGTATGCTCATGCGCTCGCGCACAACGCGCTCAAGCCTGGTCATACCAACGCGGATCTGGTTCTGCAGCAGCTCGCCTACGCTCCTTATGCGGCGGTTGCCCAGATGGTCAATGTCGTCCGTGCGGCCGATGCCGTAATTCATGCCGATAAGGTAGCTTATGCTGGCTATCATATCATCGGGCAGGATGTGCCTGGGTATAAGGTCGTAAACATGCTCCTTCAGCAGGGCCTTGAGCTCTTCCTCGTCCATGCCCTCGCCTTCCTTGAGCAGCTGCATGAGCGTGGGGTAATGCACCCTTTCGTTAAGGCCTGCTTCTTCGGGATTGAAGCTGAGGAAATGCTTGGCGTCCACGAACAGATTGCCAAGGACCTTTATGCGCTTATCCTCCGCCGTGACGAATATGCCGCGCACGCCGGTGTTCTCTATGCGTTCGGCGGCCTCCGCGCTTATGCGCTTGCCGGCTTCAACTATTATTTCGCCGGTGGCGGGGTCTATAACATCGTCTGCGCTTATGTGTCCGGCTATGCGGGCGGCAAGGCTCAGCTTCTTATTGAACTTATAGCGGCCTACGCGGGCCAGGTCGTAGCGGCGGTCAAAGAACAATGCGTTCAGCAGGCTCCTTGCGCTTTCCTCCGTGGGGGGCTCGCCGGGACGCTGACGCTTGTATATCTCTATAAGACCGTCCTCAACGCTCTTGGTAGTATCCTTATCAAGAGTGTTCATCAGCCTTTCTTCTTCGCCCATCAGTTCGATTATTTCGGCATTGGTGCCGTAGCCCAATGCGCGCAGCAGCGCGGTTATGTAAACCTTGCGCTGGCGGTCTATCTTAACGTGCAGCACTTCGCTGGAATCGGTTTCGTATTCCAGCCATGCGCCGCGGTTAGGTATTACCTGGGCGGAATAAAGATTCTTGCCCAGCTTATCTATGCTGCGGGTATAATATACGCCCGGAGAACGCACAAGCTGGCTGACTATAACCCTTTCAGCGCCGTTTATGATAAAGGTGCCCTGCTCGGTCATGAGCGGGAAATCGCCCATGAACACCGGCTGCTCCTTTACTTCTCCGGTTTCCTTATTGATAAGCCTGACCAGTACCTTCAGGGGCGCGCAGTAATTAACGTCCCTTTCTTTGCATTCCTCAACGGAGTATTTGGGATGGTCAAAATCGATTGAATAATCGACAAACTCCAAAACGAGTTTTTCCGTATAGTCTGTGATCGGGGAAATGTCGTCAAGTACCTCCCTAAGGTCCTCTTCAACAAACCGCTTATAGGAGTTCTTCTGAACCTCTATAAGATCCGGCATGTCGAGAACCTCGTTGATACGGGAGAAACTCATGCGTTTCCTTGTGCCCATCTGCACTTCATGTACCATCGTGTTCACTCCTCTATATCGCGCTTGCGCGGCGTTTATGGCCGATGCGCCGCCCCGGCATGAGCGTTCCCGTATACGCGGGCCTGCATACCCCGCATTTTAGGGAACAGCGCGGCAGTCTCTGGGAAAATGCAGACATTTCCCACAGATTACCATGCTGACGCAGTTTAACATTGTACCAAAGAGAATTAGGCTTGTCAATGCTTTTGACAGGCCGATTTGAGATTTATTCAAGAAAAGTTTGCCATTTGTTTACATTTTGCGCGGGAAACGGCGGCAATTACCGTTTCCCGCGCAATGTGTGTTATAGTGTGTATTTTACGCTTCCGCTCCCGCAAGGGCTATTATGGCGTCCGCAATGGTCTTGGTGTCCTCTATCAGATCGTTCACCGGAATGTATTCATCCGGCATATGCGCCCTGCCCGGTTCGCCGGGGCGCTCTATGCCGAACGCCACGGAGTTCTTCATGTGCCTTGCGTATGTTCCGCCGCCTATAGCAAGGGGTTCAAGCCTCTGCCCGAAGCGCGCGGCGTAAACGTCCAGCAGCTTCTTCACCAGCTCGTCATCGGGGCTTATATAGTAGCCTTCGCTCCAGCTTATGTCCGTCTGCACAAGGCCGGTTTCCTTTATGCCTTCGGTTATCTTCTTTTCAAGCTCCTCCGCCTTGCTGGATATGGGGGCGCGCACGTCGAAGGTAAGGCGGTGTATGCCCGTTTCGTCCCAGTCAAGTACGCCTGGGTTGAGCGTTAGCCTGCCTGATGCATCCTCGCTGTCTATGCCCAGCGTTTCGCCGTGGCAATCGAACTTCAGCGCGTTGGTGAGGGCGTTCACGGTGTGCGCGTCCTCGCCTTCAAGGGGCAGCTTGTCAAGCAGCGCAAGCATTGCAAGCATGGCGTTCTTGCCGTGTTCCGGCTCTGAGGCATGCGCCGCAAGGCCCTTCATTGTTATCTTTGTATTGTTTTCGTCTATCGCTTCCGCGCTGCACGCAAATTCGCTGCCTTCCATAAACGCTTCCATTATAGGCACTATGCGGGAAAGCGCCAGCGGCACGGTGGCCACGGCCTCGCCCGGCACAACGTTGCGGCGGGTGCCGGCGTGCAGGGTTATGGCGGAATCAAACTTCTTTTCGTATTCCGTGCGGAATATCATCTTTTCGCTGTTCACAACGGGGTATTCGGCATCTGGAGAGAAGGAGAGCGTGGGCGCCTTGGCGACCTGATTATAATGCTTCAGGCAGCTCATGCCGCTTTCCTCGTCGCAGCCCAGAATAAGCCTTACGCTGCGCCTGAGCGGTACGCCGCATTCCTTTATGGCCTTCATGGCGTACAGCGCCGCAAACGCGGGGCCCTTGTCGTCCATGGTGCCGCGGGCATAAAGCTTGCCGTCGTGTATTTCGCCGCCGTAGGGGGGATACGTCCAGCCCGTGCCCTCCGGCACAACGTCTAGATGGCATATAACGCCAAGCTGCTCATCACCGCCTGCCATATCTATCGCACCGCAGTAGCCGTCGTAATCCACGGTATCAAACCCAAGCGCCTTGCCGCGCCCAAGCGCATCGTCAAGCGCTTTTCTTATCATCGGCCCAAACGGCGCACCTTCGCTTGCATGCTCGGTATCCTTTACGCTCGCTATGCTCAGGTTCGCCCTAAGCGCCTCTATCATTTCTTCCTTATGATCGTCTATCCATTTGTCAACAGCGCGATTCATACCTTTCCTCCATTGCTTTACTATCGTGCAGCATTATGCTGACTACATTACAGCATACCTTATTATGCCGCTTTTTTCAATCTTCGCTTTCTATTTTATTTATAAACCTTTCTCATTCCGGCCTTTATATATTTATAAAAAAATGGTAATATGTATAATCAGATAAATACTTATGGAGGGTAAGTTTTATTATGAATATACTTATTGCGGCGCTGCTCGGCCTTGTTCAGGGGCTTTGCGAATTTCTGCCCGTGTCAAGCAGCGGCCACCTTGTGCTTTTTCAAAATATTTTCGGCATAAACGAAGGCGCAATGTTCTTCGATACCATGCTGCACCTTGGCACGCTTGCGGCCGTTATAGCCGTTTACTACCGCCAGCTTTGGGCGCTTATCAAAAAGCCTTTTCAAAAGAAGGTATATCTTCTTCTGCTTTCCACCCTTGTTACAACGGTGATAGCGTTTGCATTCAAGGATCTGTTTGATTCCGCATTTGAAGGCAAGTTCTTAGGCATAGGCTTTTTGATAACGGCCGCGATACTTTTCCTCAACGAAAAGCTGTCCCACGGCAAAAAGGACATTGAACACATGAAGTATACAGAATCCCTCGGCGTGGGCCTTATGCAGGGCGTTGCCATATTTCCCGGCGTTTCAAGGAGCGGCTCCACAATCGCGGGCGCGCGCTTCTTCGGCCTTTCTAAAGAGGCGGCGGCGGAGTATTCGTTCATATTGTCCATACCCGCAATACTCGGCTCCCTTGTGCTGCAAATTCCGGACGTCGCTGCGGAGGGACTTCAGGGCACGGATTGGGGCTGCGTTATTGTCGGCACGATAGTTGCTGCCGTAAGCGGCTATTTTGCAATACGCTGGATGCTCAGGTTGATAACGAAAAAGAGCCTGAAGGGCTTTATCATATACGTTGCGGCGCTGGGCGTGCTGGTGCTTTGCGATCAGCTTATATTCAACGTTTTCTTCACCAATCCGTTTTAAGCGAGGATAGGCCATGGACCCGAGAGCAAGGGCGGTTTACCGCGTTGACGTGCGCAGCTTTTTCGATACCGATGCCGATGGGCTGGGCGACATAAACGGCATTGCCGCAAAAATAGATTATATAAAGGAGCTGGGCGCGGATACGCTCATGCTTTCACCCGTGTTTTCGGGCGAAGGCTTTATGATAGACCCTGAAATAGGCACGGCGGATGATCTTGACGCGCTTATAGACAAGGCCGCGTCCCGCATGATAGGCGCCGTGCTTGAGATGAGAGCCGATATGCCCCTTAACGATGCTTCGGATATAGACCGCGCCTCCGCCGCCATGCGCTATTGGCTGGACAGGGGCGCAATGGGCTTTGCCGTAAATACCGATGCGCTCACCGCATCCGGCGACAAGCGCGCGCTGCACCGGGCTATGTGCGCCCTGAACAGGAATGTTTTTTCGCTGTATCCGGATTGTTTCACGGTGGGCATAGGTAAAAGCGTGCCCTTTGAGGACGCCGTGCAGCTTACGCGGACGGAAAACCGCGAACTGCTGATGCAGCTTTATATCCCCGCGCATATGGCGGAGGCTTTCTCCCCCGCTTCCGGCTCCCTCGGCGCGCTGTTCGGCGGCGGGGATGCAAAGCGCTTTAAGCACGATGCGGACTATTATCAGGTGCAGGGCGAGTTGAAGGGCGGCTGGTTCCTGAACGGCATTTTGCTTACGCAGGGGCAGTTTTCATCGCAGCAGGAGCTTACGCGCCGCCTGCGCTCCAAGGCCGCCTGCCTTTACGTTATGACCGGGCGCGGTACCCCGCTAATACGGCATGGCGACGAAATAGGCCTTTATGCCGAAAACACCCCAATGCAATGGAACAATTCCCGCGCCGCCGGCTTCACACTTGGCACGTCCAGGCTGAAGGGCGATGGTTCGCTGAGCCACATAAACGTTGAGGATGACATGACGCATATGGATTCCGTATGCTCCTTTTATAAGCGCGCGATAGCGCTCCGCCGCAGCCACAGCGCGCTTATAGGCGGCGAATACGCGCCCGTTGATTCCGAAAATCCGCGCGTTATGGCATACACCCGTTCGGACGGGGCGGAAAGCCTGCTTGTGGTAATAAACATTACCGACCGCGCGGCAAAGGTTGCGCTTACGGGCTGCAAAAAGGGCGAATGTCTGCTTTTCACCAATTCGCCCAAGCCCATTGCCGAAAGCATGAAGCTTCAGCCGTATGAAGGCTTTGTGTACAGATTAAGGTAAAGCAAAATGGAAGCTGACAGCGCGCGCATATATATAATTGATGAAACAGCGGCTGATGACAGCCGTACGGAGCGGCTTATCCGCCTTGCGCGCAGCTACGCGGCGGAGGAAGCCATGCCGCTTCCGCAAATGCTTTGCATTGCAAAGGGCGAATACGGCAAGCCGTATTTTGAAAACGCGCCGTGGCTGCACTTCTCCTTGTCCCATTCGGGCGGGCTTTGGGTATGCGCATTGTGCCGCTATGATGTGGGCATAGATATTGAGCAGCATGCCGCGCGTGATCATGCTGCGCTCTCCCGGCGCTTCTTCCACCCGAATGAAATAGAGTATACTCGCCGCGGCGGAACGGAGGCGTTCTATTCCGTTTGGACGGCAAAGGAAAGCTATGTCAAGCTGCTCGGCACGGGTATAGGGGGCAGCTTTTCGCATTTCAGCGTTGTTGAGCGCGGTGAAATATCGGGCGATCGGCTCTTTGCCCGCTTCACGTCCATCCCCGTGCGGGAAGGGTACTCGCTCACCCTCTGCCAGTGGGACGATGAGTGAAAATCCGACAAAATTCGATTTACCGTATGTCAATATACATATCAAATAAAAGGAGACTACACCTATGAAAATGCGCAGAATGGACAGACTGGTGAGCGATAGAGCAAGAATAGGGCGGATAATAGCCGATTCCGCCGTTTGCCGCGTGGCTGTTAAGGATGAAGAGGGGCTTTACATAGTGCCGCTGAGCTTCGGCTACGTTCACGAAGGCGATTCGCTCACGCTGTATTTCCACAGCGCGAAGGAAGGCCGCAAGATACGCGCCGTCGGCAGCGGATGCGAAGCCGCGTTTGAAATGGACAGCATGAGCCGCGTTACCGAAGGACCAATTCCCTGCAACTATTCCTGCCTGTATTCAAGCATAACCGGCACCGGCAGGGCAAGCATGGTTGAGGATATTGAAGAAAAGAAGCTTGCGCTCTCGCTCATAACCGAGCATACCGCCGGCCGCCGCTTTAAGTTCAGCGATGCGCAGGCCGATAGCGTTGCAATAATAAAGCTGAACGCGGATACATTCAGCGCAAAGGAGAAGGCGCAATGAGTAAAGACCTTAAAACCGCATCCCCGCGCGAGGTGCGCGCGCTCATCCGCGCGGGCGAGATAACCTCCCCCACCGCCGGCATGGCCGCGGGCCATGCGCAGGCCAATTTGGTAATACTACCCGCCGAATACGCCGCGGACTTTGCCGAATATGCCCGCATCAATCCCGCTCCCTGCCCCGTGCTTGAAACGCTTAAAGCTTCGCCGTATACCCGCCTTATGGCGGCGGACGGCAATATATTGACAGACATTCCCCAATACCGCATATATCGTAACGGCGCGCTTGACGCGGAAGTGACCGACGCAAGTGAATATTATCAAAGCGGCATGGTTGGCTTCCTTATAGGGTGCAGCTTTTCGTTTGAGGAGGCGCTTATGCGCGCGGGCATAGAGGTGCGCCATATTGCAATGGGCCGCAACGTGCCCATGTATAAAACAAATATTATGACCAAGCCCTGCGGCCCGTTTTCAGGCCCTACGGTATGCTCCATGCGGCCCATGACGCGCGAGCAGGCCGAACTTGCCTATAAAATAACCGCCGCCATGCCAAACGTGCACGGCGCGCCCGTGCACATAGGCGACCCGAAGGACATAGGCATTGCGGACATTATGCGGCCCGATTACGGCGACAGCGTAGAGATACGCGAAGGCGAAGTATGCGTATTCTGGCCCTGCGGCGTTACCCCGCAGGCTGCGATAGAAAACGCCAAGCCGCCGATAGTGATAACCCACAGCCCCGGGCATATGTTCATAACCGACATATTGAACAGCGAGCTGAACGATTTTCTTGAAGCGCACAAGGGCGAATAAGTAAAAAAAGTGGCCGTGAGCCACTTTTTTGTTATGTATAGCGCTTTACTGCTTTCTCAGCTTCGGGCCGGGGTCGCCCTGCTTCCAATGCCGGCGGCAAAGGCTTATGTATTTATCCTCCGCCCCCAGCACCACCTGCTCGCCCTGCTTGGTTATGCCTCCCTTGCCGTCAAGGCGGGCGTTGCAGGTTGCCTTGCGGCCGCACCAGCATATTGTTTTAACCTCCTCTATGCTGTCCGCCCATGCAAGCAGCCACTTGCTCCCTTCAAAAAGCTCCCCGCGGAAGTCCGCGCGCAGCCCATAGCATATAACCGGCACGTTGTATTCATCCACAATGTCCGTCAGCAGCTCCACCTCCGCCTTGGTAAGGAACTGCGATTCGTCCACTATTATGCAGTCGTACTCCTTCCGCTTAACGGCTTCCCAGTCCATTTCGTCAAACAGCGTGCATTCATCCATAACGCCGCTGCGGCTTTTCATAATATGCACGCCGTCGCGCGTATCGGTGCGCGGCTTAACAAGCAGAGCCTTCTGCCCCTGCTCTCCGTAATTATACTTTACCATTATGGCGTTTGCGGTCTTGCTGGAGCTCATCGCCCCGTAGCGGAAATATAGCTTTGCCATTTAGGGATATCCTTTCATATATGAGCTGATGGATATATTGTATCAGACATAGTGAAGAATATAAAGTACAAAAACCGCGCATATTATGATAGAATATATTTAATCATAACTAACTTCAGGAGGAACCTATAATGGCAATAAGCGTATTTCAGGTACAAAGCCCGCTTTCTCAGGTAACGCGGGAACGCACGAACGAATATCTTAAAACCGTGGGCAGCGCCGTTGGCGAGGAGCTTGTGCGCGTTGATTTGGACGAATTTGAAAAGGCGCCCTTCGCGCTGGTATTCGTGGCCTCCGGCGGAAGCGAAGGCATATTCAAGGAAGGCTACGAGCGCATATGCAAAAAGCCCTGCTATATACTTACCAGCGGCGAAAGCAACTCCCTTGCCGCCAGCATGGAAATACTTTCCTTCCTAAAGCAGCAGGGTAAGCGCGGCGAAATACTGCACGGCAGCGTTGAGGACGTGGCAAGGCGCATAAACGCGCTGAAGATGGCCTACGCCGGAATAGAAAAGCTGAAGGGCATGCGGCTTGGCGTTATAGGCGTGCCCTCCGATTGGCTTATCGCAAGCGATACCGACGGCGCGGCGTATCAGGCTAAGCTTGGGCTTACGCTTGTGCATATCCCCATAAGCGAACTGATAGAAGAAACCAAGAAGGGCGGCTACGAGCCGAATCAGTATACTCAGCTTCTCATGGCGCAGGGTTACGACAAGGCTGAAATGGAAAAGAGCCTTAATGTATACGGCGCGCTCAAGCGCATAATTGCCAAGTATGACCTTCGCGCGGTCACCGTGCGCTGCTTTGATCTTCTCAATACCGTGTTCACCACGGGCTGCCTTGGCCTTGCCATACTCAATGCGGAAGGCATATACGCCGGCTGCGAGGGCGATATCCCCGCCGCCGTATCCATGGCTATACTCGGCGCGGTATCCGGACAGGATGTGTTCCTGTGCAACCCCAGCCGCATAGATACCGCCGCTGGTGAAATGGTGCTGGCGCACTGCACGCTGCCCGTAACCATGCCGCGCAGCATTCGCCTTACCACGCATTATGAATCCGACATTGGCGTTGCCATAGCCGGTGAAATCCCCGAAGGCCCCTGCACAATATTCAAGGCCGCGGGCGACCTTTCCCGCTTCTTTGCAAAGCGCGGCGAGATAACCGAAAACCTGCACGAATCCTGCCTCTGCCGCACGCAGATAAAGCTTAAGCTTGACGATTTCTCATACTTCCTCACCAACCCCATCAACAACCATCATCTGGTCTGCTGCGGGGATTATACGGACGCGCTTAACGAATTCTTTGCCCTTATTGGCTAAGGTTATGCCTACACGGCGCATCATACGGCCGGCGGACAGCCCGTTCGCCGGCCTTTTATGCCCACGCGCGGGAATATTTACACATGATGGCATAAATATGGCGCAAAAATGTTATATATAATCAAATTGCATCTTTTATTTCACAATTATTTTTGATAGAATAAATAGAACCATGCGGATTAATAATCGGCGTGGTCAAAAATAAACGGAGGATAAAAGCATAATGAAGAAAATTGCTGCTCTGATGCTGGCTCTGGTAATAGCCATAGCCGCCATCGGCTGCTCCGCTCCCGCGGATCAGAACCAGGACAACACTCCCGCTAACGACAACAAGGAACCCTATCGCGTAGCCATGGTTACCGATACCGGCGGAATCAACGACCAGTCCTTCAACGCTTCTGCGTGGGCCGGCCTGCAGAGGGCTCAGGAAGAGCTTGGCTGCGAAGTTAAGTACTTCGAATCCAAGACCGACGCCGACTATGCCCCCAACCTCGAGACCGCTGTTGACGAAGGTTATGACCTTATCCTGTGCATCGGCTTCCTGATGGCCGACACCCTTAAGGAAGTTGCCGCCAACTATCCCGATCAGACCTTTGCCATCGTTGATAATTCCAGCGTTGGTGATAACGTTATCGGCGTTAACTTTGCCACCGAGCAGTGCTCCTATCTGGTAGGCGTTGCCGCTGCCACCATGACCCAGACCAACAACGTCGGCTTCGTAATCGGCATGGTCAGCCCCGTCATGAACACCTTCGGCTATGGTTTCTATGCCGGCGTGCGTGACACCAACCCCGATTGCCAGATTCAGTGCTACAATGCCAACAGCTTCGGCGATGCCGCGGGCGGTAAGGCTGCCACCATCAATATGTACACCAACGGCGCGGACGTCGTTTACCATGCCGCCGGTGCCACCGGCCTTGGCGTAATCGAAGCCGGCAAGGAACAGGGCAAGCTGGTAATAGGCGTTGACCAGGATCAGTCCTCTCTGGCCCCCGAAGCCGTGCTGACCAGCGCCGTAAAGCGCGTTGACAACGGCGTATTCGCCCTGTGCAAGGACGGCGTTGAAGGCACCCTCAAGCCCGGCAGCGATGTTAACTACGACATCACCTCCGGCGCTGTTGACGTAGCCCCCACCGACACCCTGATGAGCGACGAGTGCAAGGCTGCCGTTGCCGCCGCCAAGGAAAAGATCCTCTCCGGCGAAATCAAGGTTCCCGCCACTACCGAGGCCTTTGATGCCGCCTACGGTTCCGATTACTACACCCTGGATGACTAATAGCTGAATAAGCGCATCCCTGCCCGAAGCATATCGGGCAGGGATTTGTTATAACAAATCCATTATCACATCACGCAAACACATATTTTTTATTTTAAGGAGGTGAGCCGGCTTGGAGGAAAACGGGCGCATAGATATGAGCCGTCCCACGGTTGAAATGAAGAACATAGTTAAAATGTTCGGCTCCTTCAAAGCAAACGACGGGATTAACCTGACCGTTCACAAGGGCGAGATACACGCCATTCTCGGCGAAAACGGCGCGGGCAAATCCACGCTTATGAACATATTATACGGGCTGTATCATCCCACATCCGGCCAAATATTCATAAACGGCAAAGAGGTTTCCATATCCGGCCCCAATAAGGCGATAGAGCTGGGCATAGGCATGGTGCATCAGCACTTTATGCTCGTGCAGCCGTTCACCGTGGCCGAAAACATAATACTCGGCATGGAACCCATGCTCCCCGGCGGGCGGGTGAACATGAAGGCAGCGCGCGCGAAGGTGAATGAAATATCCGCCCGCTACGGCCTGCAGGTGAATGCCGATGCCAAGATTGAGGACATATCCGTAGGCATGCAGCAACGGGCAGAAATACTGAAGGTGCTGTACCGCGGCGCAGATATATTGATACTGGACGAGCCCACGGCCTCCCTTACCCCGCAGGAGATAGAAGAACTTATCGAAATAATGCATAACCTTGCGCGCGAAGGGAAAACCGTTATACTCATAACCCACAAGCTGAAGGAAATAAAAGCCGCTGCGGATTACTGCACGATCATCCGCCAGGGCAAATATATAAACACCGTAAGCGTTGCGGACACTACGGAGCAGCAGCTTGCCGCCATGATGGTCGGCCGCAGCGTTGAGTTCAAGGTGGACAAGGCCGCCATAGAACCGGGCGAAGTGGCGCTGGAGGTGCACGATCTGCACGCCAAGGATTACAGGAACGTTGAAGTCCTCCGCGGGCTTGACTTAACCGTAAGAAAAGGCGAAATAGTAGGCATAGCGGGCATAGACGGCAACGGCCAAACCGAATTGGTGGAAATACTTACCGGCCTAAAGAAAGCGACTCACGGCGCAATCACCATGAACGGCCACGATGCTTACAACAAAACGCCGCGCCAGCTTTTCGACATGGGCATTTCAAGCATCCCTGCGGACAGGCATAAGCACGGGCTGGTGCTGGATTTCTCGGTCGAGGATAATCTTATACTGCAAAACGCGGACGAAAAGCCGTATTCCAACCACGGCGCGCTAAATTTCAAGGCCATTGACGAGCACGCCAAGGAGCTTATTGAAAAATACGACATTCGCCCCCGTGGCTGCGAGCATGAACCGGCGGGCGACCTTTCCGGCGGCAACCAGCAAAAGGTGATAATTGCAAGGGAAGTTACAAACGATAAGGATTTGCTTATCGCCGTTAACCCCACGCGCGGGCTTGACGTTGGTGCGATTGAGTATGTGCATAAGTACATTGTGGATCAGCGCAACAAGCACAAGGCCGTGCTGCTGGTAAGCTTTGAGTTGGACGAGGTAATGAGCCTTTCTGACAGGATAGACGTTATATTCGAAGGCAAAATAGTCGGCAGCATGAGCGGAAGCGAAGCGGACGAGAAAAAGCTGGGCCTTATGATGGCGGGAGGATCGGCGCATGAAGAATAGCATAAACACAAAGCGCTTTATTGAAAAGCTGCAGGAAAGCGCGTTCACCTATACGCTTATCTCCATAATAATCGGCTTTATAGTGGGCGCTATCGCCCTGCTTATCGCCGGCTATAACCCCATTGAATCCTACGGCAAGCTGTTCGGCGTTATATTCCGCTCCACAAAGAATATTTCGTATAGCTTCATTGAATATTCCGTGCCGTATATACTCACCGGCCTTTCCGTCGCCTTCGCGTTCAAAACGGGCGTGTTTAATATAGGCGCGGAAGGTCAATACGTTATGGGCAGCGTTGCGGCCATGCTTGTGGGCGCGTTTGTAAAGGCCCCCGCGTTCATACACATTCCCCTCTGCATAATCGCCGCGCTTGCCGCGGGCGCGCTCTGGGGCGGGCTGGTAGGCTTTTTGAAAATCCGTTTCGGCGCGCACGAAGTGCTGTGCATGATAATGTTCAACTGGATAGCCTACTATTTTTCAAACTTTATCGTAAATCTTGACGGCGTGAACGTGGGCGACGGCAAAACCTGGTCCGTACCCATTGCTGATACGGCAAAGATAACCATATCCGATTGGCTGCCCGGCCTTTCGCCCAAAGCGCACTTCGGCGTGTTCATCGCACTTATATGCGTTGTGGTGATCTATTATATAATCAACCGCACAACGCTTGGCTTCAAGCTTAAGGCAGTCGGCTTCAATCGCTCCGCCGCGGAATATGCGGGCATAAATGCCAACGGTTCCGTGCTTACGGCGCTGAGCATATCCGGCATGCTCGCTTCCCTTGCGGGCGCGCTGCAGGTTATGGGCGTAACGTATAAGGTCAGTCAGTTTGCCGGGCAGGAAGGCTACGGCTTCCAGGGCATAACCGTTGCGCTTATAGGCGGCACCAATCCTTTCGGCGTGCTGCTGGGCGCGGAGTTCTTCGGCGCGATGAAGTTCGGCGGCACGCGCTTCGATGCCCCGAGCGAGATAGTTGACATAATAATGGGCTGCATAGTGCTGTGCATCGCCATATCAAGCCTGCTCAGGATGATGATAAGCAGCAACAAAAAGAATAAGGGAGGCGTATAACATGGACCAGTTGCTTAAAACGCTCGGCATTGTGCTTAATGCCACGCTTATGTATACTCCCCCGCTGCTGTTTGCGGCGCTCGGCTCCTGCTGCTCCGAAAAATCCGGCGTTATAAACATCGGTATAGAGGGCATGATGACAATAGGCGCCTTCACCGGCGCTGCCGTGGGCTATTTTTCCGGCGATCCTTGGCTGGCGTTCCTTTGCGCGGGCCTTGCGGGCATGGTTTTTGCGCTGATACACGGCTTTGCCTGCATAACCTGCAAGGCGGATCAAACCATATCCGGCACGGCAATAAACTTCCTTGCCAGCGGCATTGCCGTTTACGTTTGCCGCCTGCTCTTTGCAGGCAATACGGAAACGCACCCAGTGCCCAATAAGCTCCCCCGCATATTCAACGGCCTTTTTGAATGGTGCAACGCCAACCTTGGCGGCAAATGGGGCGAAGCGTTTGCAAAGAACGGCTTCCTTGACAACGTGTTCAACACATACGCTTCCGCGTATATAGCGTTCATATTGGTGCTTGTTATATGGTTCGTGTTCTATAAAACGCGCTTCGGGCTCAGGCTCCGCGCCGTGGGTGAGCATCCGCAGGCGGCGGATACGCTGGGCGTAAACGTTTCCCTCGTGCGCTATATCTGCGTTGCGCTTTCCGGCTTCCTTGCTGGCCTTGGCGGGGCGAGCATAACGCTTGCAACGGTTTCCGTATACCGCCCGTCAATAGTTATAGGCCAGGGCTTCATAGCCATTGCCGCGGTAATATTCGGCAAGTTCAAGCCGCAGGGCGCTATGCTTGGCTGCATACTGTTCGGCTTCTGCAACGGGCTGAAGGTAGTCGTCGGCTCAAGCGGCTCCATACCGGTGAACATAATATCCATGATACCGTATGTTGTCACTATAGTCGCGCTTATACTCTTCGTAGGCAAGGCGCACGTCCCCGCCGCGAACGGCAAGCCGTATATTAAATCAAAATAATCAAAAAACTACACGGCGGGCGCGGCAGCCCGCCTTTGTAAATTCAGTCAAAACGTGTAGGTGTTCGGATAATGATTCGGGAGGCAATTTTGAAGCGGGATAAAAAGAGCCGTGCGCTTTTCATACTTTGCATGGCACTGTATGCTGCGGCATTCGCAGGTGCTATACGCTCGTTAATTGTTTTTCACTGGATGGGCGCATTTGTTATGTTTATCCGGCTTGTTAAAACCGTGCTGATGGTTCCCCTGCCTATGCTTTTAGCCACCATCATAATGCTTCGTATATGCAACAGCGCGCCTTGGCGCAGAGCAGCCGCCAACATATGCTGGTGGTATCTGTTTTCGGTTTACTTCATAATTCTTTGCTTCGTACTGCTCGGCGGCTTTAGACGCGAATATGACTACACTTATCTTGCGCCTAATTATGTCCCGTTCGCTACGCTGCACTCTCAGTTTGCAAACCTGTTCACGGACAGCTATTTCTTTGCCAGCATATTGGGCAACGCGCTGCTGTTTTCGCCGCTTGCGCTGTTGCTGCCGTGGAAGATACACGCGAAACATAACCTTGCCGTATCGGCCGCAATACTTATAGGCATGGTAATACTGTTTGAAACCGTGCAGCAGCTTTCCCATGTCGGCGTTTTCGATATTGATGATATTCTGCTCAATTCTCTCGGCATAGCGGCGGGAACCGTGCTGCATATACCAATAGACAGGCTGATAAAGACGCATTTTGCCATTCGGTAAAACAGGAATATCAAAACGGGCGAGCCTTTTCGGTTCGCCCTTCTTTTATTCTGCAAAGATTTAGCTGCGCTTGCGGCTGCGCGCTGCAACAAACGCCGCGGCGGCCATTACGCAAAGCGCTATGCCCATGTATGCCGTGCCGGAATCGCCGGTCTGCGGGGGCAGGGGCTTGGTGGGAGGAATCACGGGAACGTAGTCATGGTAATCATAATAGTAGCTGTTGGTTACGGCAACGCTCGCTGTGCCGTTTTCGCCCGTGCTGACATATATTCCGTTTGTCCTGGGCAGATCGTACCCTGCCACGGCCCTGCCGGTGCTTACGGCGGAGTAATTCGCGCCGGTGAACACATAGCCGCTCAGGTTCGGGCTCTGCTCCGTCACTTCGTATACGTTATAGCCAACCTCTATCGTTGCGGAATAGGTATTGTCGCTGTTGCGGTTAAGCACAACGGCCATTGCGCTGCCCAGCGTCATGCCGTCCTCGTTCATGGGGCGCACATACACGGTGAAGCTGCGGGGCAGGTCGTAAGCGTAAACGCCGCGGAAGCTCTTGGTTATGGTCAGCTTGCCGTTCTGGGGCTTCTGCTCCTCGGCATACTTGTTAGTTATCTGAACCTTGCCTTCCGTCATATCGGCAAGCTCTATTTCCTGCGTAGTCTGGTCGTTTATGGTTATGGTGGTGGCTTCGCAATAGTAGCCGTTTATTTCGGTGCAGCCCTTCTCCTCTATGGTGTATTTGCCGGGAGCCACTTCAATATCAAGCCTGAACCCATTAGCCTTGTTCAGCTTGTGCTCGGTGCCGTTCACGGCAACGGTAACCTCGTAGCCTTCGGGTATATCCACGCCCTCAACGGTTTTCTTGATGGTCAATTCCGCCTTAGGCTCTTGCTTTTTGGAGTAGGTATTGGTCACGGTAACGGTTTCCTTGAAGCCCTCGGCAAGCGTTATGCCGTTATTCGCGTCAAGATTGCTGTACTCGGTCTTTACGAGGTCGTAACCATCTATGTTGGATTTAGCAGTCTCGCGTACGGTGTAAGTGCCCGCGTCGAGCGATATAGTCTTGCTGAGTTCGTTCTTGGTCAGGGTTATGGTCTGCTTGCCGACGGTCACGGTAACTTCGTAATCGTTGGGCAGCTCAACGCCATCCTCAAGCCCTTCAACCTTCTTTATCACGGTCAGCTTGGCCTTTTCGGGAACGCGCTCGTATTTGTTGACAATGGTGATAGCGGCTTCGCTGTTGTCCGATACGGACATTTTGAATATTTTATTTATACCGGTTCCATCATAGGGACGGTGTTCCTGCGTATCCATGCCTGTAAGCTGATAGCCGTTTATATCGGTGAAGGTAGTTTCCTTTATGTAGTAACGGTCTTCTTCAAGCTCAAGCGTATGGGAGAAGCTGTTCGCCTTGTTCAGCTTTATGTTTTCATTCACCGACTTATCCGAGTTATACACATTCACGGTAACTTCGTAATTATCGGGAACGTCAACGCCTTCAACGGTCTTCTTTATGGTAAGCTTACCGGGCTTTATTACCGTGCCATGCTTGACATATTTATTTGTGATAATAATAGTCCTGCCGTCGTCGTCCTCATCAAATGTTATCTTGAAGCCATTGGCTATATTCCGCTCCCAAATCGTCGCCTTTACGAAATCGTAATTTGGAATACCGGATCTATAGGTTTCGCTTATAGTATATTCCTTGCCAACCTCAACCTCGAACTCTACCTCCATAAGGTTCGCTATGCTCATGGTCTTTTCTTCGTCGCCGACCTTCACCTTTATAGTGTAATTCTCCGGAAGCTCTCTTATGCCGTCGCCATCTATGGCCTTACATATTTTAATCTTTATCTTCCCCGGTTCGGGAGTGGGGGTAGGCGTGGTATCGATTTCCCACTGGGCTACAAGCTTTGCGTGGGTATATACGTTCAGGCTCTGTCCTTCGCCTATGGTGCTGCTCGCGCCTACCTGCTCGGAGAAGGTCAGTTCATTGCCGCTCCTTGTGCATTTTGCATAATAGGTCACTTCCCAGCCGACGAACTTCACGTTCTTCGGCGTGACAGCAGCCATTGCCGTAAGGCTTATGCTGTTGGTGGTATGCTTCCAGTTCTGTATTTCCGATACCGCGGAATAGTTGTATGCAAACTTGGTATTCGGGACAAAGTTGCCGATGCCCTCGCCGTTGCCGTATGCATTGCCGCTGCCCACGGTTGTCCACATCGTGCTGTTGTTGAACAAATCTGCAAGCTTGCTGTCGCCCGGGAACATGTTGAGTATTTCGCCGTAGTCATATTCAACATAAACGGGCTGCGGTATGGGCGCAACCTGAATAAGTATATAGTAACCGTGGTTGCTGCCATTGCTGCTGTGGCAGAAATTCTTGCTGTTAAGCTGAATGGGCAGCTTGAACTTGCCGTCATCCTGCTTTACGGACCGAGCAAGGCTGAAGTTAACATCATATGCATTGCCCGCGCTCCATGTTTGGCAGCTGTACGGGCTCTGGCCGTGCGGGTCTATGCAGGCCACAACTATTCTGGACACATAGTAGCCCTCCGCGGCAGTTATGGCAAGTTCCACGCTCTGCTCTTTACTGCTGCTTGCGGAAGAATAATAGCTGCTCAGCGCCATGCCGTTGGCTGTGCCTGTTGTGTTGGAATCCTGATGCGTAACGGCGGCGCCGTTCAGCGTCACCGCGGTCACGCCCGTGCCGTTATTGCCGGTTTTTGTAGTCCCGCTACCCGTAAACGTATCCCAAACGACCTTTTTGTTGCCATTCCATATTCTTTGATCGAGGTAGCCGCCCTGCTGCCCTCCGCCGGGTCCGCCGCCGCCACCGGGTCCGCCGCCGCCACCGGGTCCGCCCTTATCCGCGAGTGCGATGCCCGGAATAAGCGCAAGCGCCATGAACAGCGCCAGTGCAAACGCCAAATACTTTTTCATTTTTACCTCCTGTTTTTCTATGTTTTTTCACCACTCACACGCATCCGTGTTTTTCTGTACCGGCATACACGAATACTCGTGTGTATATTATAGCATGCCGTCTCTTGTCCGCTCAACCTAATCTTTTATTATTCAATCATTATATATTTTTAGTTTGATTAATTAAGCAAGCGCATGGCATAGCACCATGCGCCCGTGTATCTCGCTTTTTTCAGCCTTCCATCTGCTTCCCCAGGAAATTCGCCGCCGCTTCCGTGGCCTTTTGCTCCGCGCGGCCTATGCCTGCGTTCTCGTCGCGGCTGAGCAGCATCACCGCGCCTATCGGATCCCCGGCGCAGATTATCGTGGCTATCGCCGCCGCGGCAAACGGCTGCGCTTCATCCGCGGTAATGTGCGGCGCCGTGCCGCCGTCCGCCCCAACGCAAAGCCTGCCGCGCCTGTCCATCAGCTCCTCAAGGTCGCTGTGTATGGGCTTATCCATCAGCTCCTTGCGGCATGGCCCGCTCGCAGCTATCACCGTGTCCTTGTCGCACACGGCCGCCGTCATCCCAAGCGCCAGCTGGAGCGATTCCGCGTATTCCTTCGCAAAATCCCCCAGCTCCCCTATCGGCGAATACTTTTTCAGTATCACTTCGCCCTCGCGGTCGGTAAATATCTCCAGCGGGTCGCCGTTACTGATAACATTGACACGGAAAACCTTGTCCTCATGGTTTTTAGAGGACTGAATCAGCGTGTTTTCGATATTTTCCGTGCCTTCACTAAAATTTGCGGCGTCCTCCGTTTCCGCGGGAAGCTTCCCGCAACGCAGCAGCGTGTCGATGTCGGATTGCAGCTTGATCTCCAGATGATCTTCATAGACGAGAATCTTGTCGATCAGCAGCTCCAGATCATTTCGTTCCAGCTTATCCTTTTCCAGAATGTCGCGGAACACGTCGATGGCGGTCTTTGCCACGCGGTTGACCTGAATGATGGTGTTGCGCTTATCGGACAGCAGGTCGATCTGGTGGTTGATGCCGTCGATCTTTTTTTGCAGTTCTGCTTCCATCTCGTCATACAGCGCCTCGATGGAGGCCTCCTGCTCCGGCTTTTTCATAATCTCCCGGATGCGCTGGCGCTTGGTGACCTTCAGCTCCTCGGTGAGATCGTCCAGCACCTCGGCGAGATTGCCCGCGGACTGCTCCGTTTCCGCCACCTGATCGGTCTCGCGCTTCAGCTCCTCGTTGAGCCGTTCCAGCATGGCGGCAGAGCCGTCCGCGAGCTTGCGCACATAGCTTTTCAGCAGCTCGTCCAGCCGGTCAACACGGATATGGTGGCTGGTGCAGCCCTTGAGACCGCGCCGGTGATACGTCCCGCAGGTGTAGGCGGGGGCGAGGTCAGAGCGGCTCATGGCGAACAGCGGACTGCCGCAGTCACCGCACTGTAAAAAGCCGGAGTACACGTTGTCGTTGACCTTGACGCCGCGATAGTTATTGCGGCTGCGCTTTTCCCGCAGCGCGCGGGTGATGGCGAAGGTGCGGTAGTCGATGATGGCCTGATGGTGGTTCTCGATGACGATGTGCTCATCGTCGTTGCGTTTGATGTCCTTGCCGTTGATCTTGGCGCGGGTGTACTTGCCCTGCCGGAGCGTGCCGATATAAAAATCGTTGTCGAGAATGCCCTGCACCGTGGCGATGGCCCATGCGTTCTTGGCCGCCCGCTTGGTCTTTTTGCCCGCCGCCTCCTTGCGCATCCGCTCGGACATGCGCGGCGTGGGAACGCCTTGATCGGTGAGATAGTTGGCGATTTTCTTGTAGCCCCAACCGGCGTTGCTGTAAAGGTCAAAAATCCTGCGGACGGTCTCGGCTTCCGTGGGGATGATCTCAAACTGCTTGTCCTCGGTCACGAGATAGCCGTAGGGCGCGGCGCAGATCCACTCGCCGTCGTTCTGCCGCCGCTTCACAACACTGCGCACCTTGCGGGAGGTGTCCGTGACGGGCATTTCGTTCACAAGAAACTGGAACTGGATTTTCAGCCAATCGTCGTCATTGGGGAAGTCCACGCCGTCGCCGATGGAGACGATGCGCACACCTGCGTCGCGCAGGTCTTCCAACTCCACCAAACCGCGCGAGTTGCGGCGGGAGAAGCGCGAGAAGTCTTTGACGATGAGGATGTCGTATTTGTGCCGCATCAGTCCTCGGCGCATCTCCTGATAGCCCTCTCGCTGCTCAAAGGTGTAGCCGGAGCGGTCGCGGTCTTCAAAGAATGTCAGCGTGCTGCCGGGGAAGTGGGTTTTTACATAGTCCTCGATGATGGCCTTCTGGTTCTCAATCGAGATGTTCTTTTGATCCTGCTCATCATCCACAGAAATACGGGCATAGCCCGCGATGTCAAATGTTTCAATCATGGTCATTCACCCTTGAGATATTTTTCCGTCTGCCGATCAAATTCGGAGATGTATTCGGCGTCCTGCTTCTTGCGGAATTCATTGTAAATTGCGCCGACCTTTTTCGCTGCCGCTTCCCGCGAGATACGTCCCTTGCCGTCCAGCACCTTGCGGCGGTTGTTAGTTAGAAATCGGTCGGTTTCGTTCAGCCAGTCCTGCATACTCATGAGCTGCTCGTCCTCTGCCATCAGCTCGGCGTAGTCGATGAACATGGTCACCAGCCGGTTCAGGCGGGACAGCTCCTTTTCGTTCAGATAATTCTTCGCCACCAGTGTGTCGCTTTTGAGAATCTTTCCATCCGGCGCGCCCTTCCATGTGGTAAGTCCCATCGTGAGACTGTCCAGCGTTGCCCGCTCGGAAATCAGCTCCGCGGCAGTCTTGCCGGTAACGGCGTAGTGCAGTTTGTTCTGAACAAATGCGTAGAACGCTTTCGTCGTGTCGCTGTTTTTGTCGTAATCATAGCTGCACTGCTCGAAGACATCCGCGATTTTCTGATAGGCCCGGCGCTCGCTGGCACGGATCTCCCGGATGCGCTCCAGCAGTTCGTCGAAGTAATCCTTGCCGAACGGACGGCCGTTCTTCATCAACTCGTCATTCAGCACAAAGCCCTTCTGGATGTACTCTTTGAGCGTCTTCGTCGCCCACTGGCGGAAGCGTGTGGCCTTCTTGGAATTCACGCGGTAACCGACCGCAATGATGGCATCGAGGTTATAAAAATTGGTGGGCTTCGTAGAAAATTCGGAAATTCCGAATTTTCTCATGCAGGATGCTTTGTCCAGTTCTTCCTCATCGAAGATGTGTGACAAATGCTCGCTGATATTGGACTTACTGGAGTCGAACAATCCTGCCATGCCAACCTGCGTCAGCCAGAATGTCTCATCCATAAATACAACGTTTACAAATTCTTTTCCGTTTTCATCGCTGTACAGGAGAATTTCACTGTGCTCCATCATTTCATGTTCCATTTGCGTTTCCCTCCGTTTCTCTGGCGGCAAGCATGAACCACACATATCTTTTGATAAACACATTGTTTTAGATAATATTGTACATGATGTTTTCAAGCTTTGCAAGGGCAAAAAAGAAAAGGGCGGAAGAGATTTCTCTCTTCCGCCCGCGGCTTACCGCTCCATGCCCACGGCGCGCTGCTTTTTCGCCTGCTGCACGGCCTTTTCGGCGCTGCGGCGACGGTTGAAGATCAGCAGATCCCGCGTGTTCTCATAAAGATCGCCCCTGCCGGACTCGAACACGGCCACCATATATTTTTTCGCATTGTATTTGGCGTAAATTTCTTTTAGCCAATCCCGCAGGACGGGGTCGATTTTTTCTGCATTTGTCAACCAGATTTCCACAATTTTCTGATCGTCCCTGATGCTCATTTCCAAATAGAACCGCCTCCTTTATACCTTTATTTTTCTCATCTTTCCTGCTGCTTATGCGCGGCCACCTGCTTTGCCGCCTGCAAAATCTCCGGCAGGATGCCATCCACCATGCGGTGCAGCTCATCAAGCTCCCGGAGCTTTTCGTTGATCTCCAATTTTTTCAGGATGCTTTCCTTGGACGATGCATCCAACTGCTTCTCCATCGCCGCGTTCTCGGCGGTCAGCGCCTTATAAGCGGCGTCGTACTTCTTGAGCTTCGTCCGCAGAGCCTCTGCGCCGGGAACGTACTTTCCTAGCAGCGCCGCCAGCTCGTCCAGCTTGGCCTTTTTGTTGAACGGATTGGTGTCGTTCAGAATCGCCATGATCTGCTCCTTCATCCGGTTCAGATGGACAGCCTCCTTGAACACCCGCGGCGGGATGTGGTTGCGCCCGGTTTCGCTGGCGCTCTCGCCGCGCTCCAGGTCTGGGTATTTCTTGACCATGTGCTCCCAAAATCGGTCCTGCCACTGCGTCAGCTTCTTCTTGTTGCCGACGATTTCCTTGGCGCTGAGCCGCCCGTCCTCCGTCAGCGGGACAAAGCAAAGGTGCATATGGGGCGTTTTCTCGTCCATATGCACCACGGCGGATATAATTGTTTCTGGATTCTGGTTTTGCTTGATGAAGTCCAACGCCTCCTGAAAATAGGCTTTGATTTCGTCTTTCTTCTTTCCTTTGAAGAACTCTGGCGTTGCGGTTACAAGTGCTTCCACCACGCGCACGCTGTCCGAGCGTGTACGGCAGCCAGCGTCCTTGATCTGTCGCTCTGCCTCTGCCCGGTATTTTTGTTCCGGCGTAATCAGGTGAAAATTCAAGTGGCTGCGGGATGTGTCCACATCGGGATTGCTGGCGTATTTTTCCTTGGTGCGCTCGTTGTGCGCCTCAATATTGGAAATCTCCGGCCCTTTGTACTTAGCAAAGCGGAGAATGGCAAACTGCGACTTGCTCATTTATCTCTCCCTCCGTTTCTGCCATACGAGGTCATACCCCAGCACATCAGCCAGTTCCATGACTTCTTTGTAGCGGATGCTCTCCCTTTGCAGCTTGGCAGACAGATTGGAAACACTGTCCGACCAGCCGTATTCGTCATGCAGCAAGTCAACAACCTCCTGCATGGTAAAACCGGCGCGAACGATCTGCGCCTTGATCTCATTGCGTACACTCATATTCAAATCCCCTCCATAATTCAGATCATGAAAAAGCGATGCCAACACGCCATTCGGCGCATTCGCTTCGCTGTCTGGTGAAAATTTCTGTTGTCATCGAATCCGCTCCGAATTGCCGCTATGATGTCCTGTTCACAGGTGACACCTATCGACTTTTCTGCTCCGTGTGG
>OHBD01000444.1_pt1 | contig 24210 bp, 17 predicted proteins | sample 1577291 | NCBI WGS metagenome assembly OHBD01 (sample SAMEA3879572, study PRJEB24766) | human gut metagenome | biome: human-associated habitat; feature: feces | place: USA | collected 1985/1987
GCGGCGCTGGCCATCCTGCTCATCTGCTGCGCCGCGCTGGCCTATTGCCAGAGGATGATGCAGTCATCCATTGCCTACGCGACCGAGCACATCACGATCCTGCCGACCACAGACCTCTCCGGGACTGCCCCGGAGCAAAAGACGCCCGAACCTGACCCGGAGCCCGCACCCGACGCCGACGGCAAGCAGCTTCCGCTCCAGACCCTGACGCCGCAGCTGCAGACCCTGTATGAGTCGTTTACGGCAGGACGAGCAGAACCGATTGACGAGACAAAACCGATCTATTTCTTCGCCGATGACTTCGACGGCGACGGAACGACCGACCTGATGATCCTGTTCGAAACAAAACAGGAGGACCCCGATGCGCGGGACGCAAACGTGAGCATCGTTTCCGGCGACAGCTATGGGGGCAACACGATCACACTGGCGGCCGGACACGGCTGGCCCATTTCCGACACCGTGACGCCGTATCTGGTCGACCGGACCGTCTATGTGACCCTGACTGAAGCAGACGGGACCCTGCACCCCTATAGCCTGACGATCCATCGGACAGAGTCCGGCATGGATTATACCGTCTGCTCGGACGAGAACGTCCGGTAAACAGCACAATACCGCGCCTCGCGCCCGGCATGACCGGAGAAAGGATGGGAACCGCCATGCGCGCCAAAAAGCTTGTGATCCTGCTTGCTGTCCTCCTGGTGGTGGGGCTGGGCCTGTTCGGCTGGTTCCGGCCGAGGGAGGTCGTGCTGCCGGAAAATTGCCGTCTGCGAGTTACCATAGACAGTTTCAGCGATGACCGTATCTTTGTGGACGATCCGGAGAAGAAAGCGCAGCTGCTGGAGCTTCTGTCGGCGCTCCGCGTCCGGCGGTATTTTGAGCAGCCAGAAAGCGATTTCCCGCCCGGCTTGACCCTGCGCGTCGGCGAGTACGCGAGAGTAGAGGTATTCGATCCGTCGAATGTGATCGTCGCCTATTATACCGTCTCGCTGATCCAGCCGCCCCTCGGCACCTTCACCAACCTTTCCACCCAGACCCGCTGGCGCCTGCAGGACAACGAAGCCGTCGCCGCCGTGGCCGCATATATCCGCGAGCTGACCGAATAAAACATAAAAAGAGCCCGGACCCTGCAATGCAGGGTCCGGGTTTTTCTGGGTTCAGGCCTGCGGCTCGGAGGCTTCGGCTTCCGGGGCGGGCGCGGGCTGCGGAGCGGCCGGTCGGGGCTTGAGCTCGGCCAGCGCCTGCCGGAGCGTCTGGCGGCTGACGGAAAGCTGCGCGGCAAGCGCCTGCTCGCCCGGCAGCTTCCGCTGCCCGTCTGCATACCACTGCGGCAGCGCCGCCCGGAGCTCCTGCACCAGCTGCTCATATTTTGGCGTCATCGGTACCCACCTCCTATGCTGCCTCTATTGTATCACAGGCACGGGGCGGGGAGCGGGACGGATTTGTTCGTTTTCTTTGGAACCTCCGGCGGCCGGGCGAAAGAAATCCTGCCTTTTCGCGGACAAGCTGAAAATATTCCAAAAATTTTTCGGAAATTTTCAAACAGACAGAGGAAAATTTTTAACAGATACCACAGAAACACCGTCGTTTTGTCCGGAGCGTACAAGCCGCCGTTTCCCGTGTCCGACACCCGGGAGCGGAAGAAATCAAACAAAACAGGCCCAAAAACCGGAGAAAAACAAAATGTTTCGCGCAAGATCTCGCGGTCTGCCGGAAAAGCTGTCCGTTTCCGGCCGGGAAGCTTCCAAAGCTGTCTGCGCGCTGCGCCGAATTTGTGCCGGGACTTGTTCGTCAGATTGATTTCCGCCTGTCTGCACGCTTAAATAGAGCCATGACAGGCGAAAGCCTGCGGCAAACCGACACAAATTTTGAAAGCGAGGAAAACACAATGAAAAAGATTCTTGCTCTGCTCCTGGCGGTCGCCATGATCGCCGCCTTCTGCGCCTGCGCGCAGCAGTCCGCCGACACGGCCCCGGCCGCCTCCACGGATACCGCCGCCGAGACCACCACCGACACCGCTGCTGAGACTCCCGCCGCTTCCGACGGCGCGCTCATCAAGGTCGGCATCATCAACAACGACCCCAACGAGTCCGGCTACCGCACCGCCAACGACAAGGACCTGAAGGCCATGTTCACCGAGGAAAACGGCTATGACGCTTCCTTCGCCTACAGCCTGAAGAACGACGAGCAGATCGCTGCCGCCCAGAAGTTCATCCAGGACGAGGTCGACTACCTGCTCATCTCCGCTGCCGGCACCTCCGGCTGGGATTCCGTCCTGCAGGACGCGCAGGCCGCCGGCATCCAGGTCATCCTCTTCGACCGCACCATCGACGCTGACGAGAGCCTCTATGTCGCTTCCATCGTCTCCGACATGGCCAAGGAAGGCCAGACCGCTGTTGACTGGCTCGCTTCCCAGAACCTCGAGACCTACAACATCATCCACATCCAGGGCGTCATGGGCTCCGCTGCCCAGATCGGCCGTACCGGCGCGCTCGACGAGCAGGTCGCTGCCAACGACAACTGGAACATGGTGACCCAGCAGACCGCTGAGTGGAACGCCGAGACTGCCCAGCAGATCGTCCAGTCCGTCATCGACTCCGGCAAGGAATTCAACGTCATCTACGCCGAGAACGACGACATGGCCAAGGGCGCTGTCGCGGCTCTGGACAAGGCGAACATCTCCCACGGCGTGGGCAAGGACGTCATCGTCATGGGCTTCGACTGCAACAAGTGGGCGCTTGAAGAGCTGCTCGCCGGCAACTGGAACTACGACGGCCAGTGCAACCCCTTCCAGGCTTCCTACATCGACGCCATCATCAAGGACCTGCAGGCCGGCAAGGCTCCCGCTGAAAAGACCATCATCATGGACGAGAAGGGCTTCGATGCTTCCACCATCACGCAGGAAGACGTCGACAACTACGGCATCTGATCTGACACACAACATCGCATAATCAAAAATTCGGCTGCGTGCGGCACGGCGTATATGGAGCATTCCGTGTACCCGCGCTGCACGCAGCGTGCCACTATGGAGGCGAATACGATGCAGGAAACAGCTTTACTGGAATTGCGGGGGATCTGCAAATTCTTCCCCGGCGTCCGCGCGCTCGACGGTGTGGATTTTACCCTGTGCAAGGGTGAGATCCACGCGCTGATGGGCGAGAACGGCGCGGGCAAATCCACGCTCATCAAGGTGCTCACGGGCGTGTATTCCAAAGACGAGGGCACCATTTCCATGGAAGGAACGCCCGTACAGATCCGCACGACGCAGGACGCGCTCAAGGCGGGCATCAGTACGGTTTATCAGGAGATCACCCTCTGCCCGAATCTGACTGTGGCGGAGAATCTATATATCGGCAGGACCAAGGGCGCCTTTACCAACTGGCGCAAGATGAACGCGGGCGCGAAGAAGCTCCTCAGCTCCCTCGGCATCCCCGCCGCGCCCACGCAGCAGCTGTCGAGCTGCTCCATCGCCGTGCAGCAGATGGTCGCCATCGCCCGCGCGGTCGATATGGAGTGCAAGGTGCTCATCCTCGACGAGCCGACGTCGTCTCTGGACGAGCAGGAGGTCGAAAAGCTCTTTAAGCTCATGCTCGACCTCAAGTCCCGCGGCGTCGGCATCATCTTCGTCACGCACTTCCTCGAGCAGGTCTACGCCGTCTGCGACCGCATCACGGTCCTGCGCGACGGTAAGCTCGTCGGCGAGTACAAGATCGCGGAGCTGCCGCGCGTGCAGCTCGTGTCCAAGATGCTCGGCAAGGAGCTCGACGATCTGTCTGAGATCAAGACCGAAGGCGCCGAGGACGCGCTGGAGAACGCAGAGGTCGTCTATGAGGCGTCCGGGCTTTCCAGCGCGGCCGGCGTGCGCCCGTTCGATTTCTCCATCCGCAAGGGCGAGGTCAACGGCTTTACGGGCCTGCTCGGCTCCGGCCGCAGCGAGTCCGTCCGCGCGATCTTCGGCGCGGACCACGTGTCCAGCGGCACGGTCAAGATGGGCGGCAAGCTGGTGAAGATCACCTCGCCGCTCGCGGCCATGAAGCACGGCATCAGCTACCTGCCCGAGGACCGCAAGCGCGACGGCATCATCGGCGATCTTTCCGTGCGCGACAACATCATCCTCGCCCGCCAGGTGCTCGACGGCTTCTTCCATCCCATCTCCAAGGCCAAGGCCGAGAAGTATGCCGAGGAGTACATCAGGCTCCTGAGCATCAAGACGGCTTCGACCGATACCCCCATCAAGTCGCTCTCCGGCGGCAACCAGCAGAAGGTCATCCTCGCGCGCTGGCTGCTGGCCAATCCCGTCTATATGATCCTCGACGAGCCGACGCGCGGCATCGACGTCGGCACGAAGGTCGAGATCCAGAAGCTCGTGCTGCAGCTGGCCGCCGAGGGAAAGAGCGTGACATTCATCTCGTCCGAGATCGACGAGATGCTCCGCGTCTGCTCCCGCCTCGTCGTCATGCGCGACCGGCAGGTCGTCGGCGAGCTGCGCGGCAGCGACCTCAACCAGAGCAGCATCATGAAAACCATCGCCGGAGGTGAACAGGCATGAACGAAACGACACAGAAGCGGCAGGGGAACTTCCTGACCCGCCTGGTGCGGAAGCAGATCTTCATCCCGCTGGCAGCGCTCTTGCTGCTGATCGTATTCAACCTCATCGCGGACCCCTCCTTCTTTGCCATCACGCTGAAGGAAAACAGCCTCGGCGATCTGGTCCTGACGGGCAACCTCATCACCATCCTTGACAACGCCTCCGAGCTCGTCATCCTCGCCATCGGCATGACGCTCGTCACCGCGGCCTCCGGCGGACAGGATATCTCCGTCGGCTCCGCCATCGCCATTGCGGGCAGCGTCGTGCTGCGCGTGCTGTGCGGCACGAATTCCCGCCCGGATACCCTGCAGGCGCCCATCATCGTGGCGTTTTTGGCCTGCTGCGTTGTCTCGATGCTTTTCGGCGCGTTCAACGGCACGCTCGTCGCCGTCTTCAAGATCCAGCCGATGGTCGCGACCCTGATCCTCTATACCGCCGGCCGCTCCATCGCCGCCTGGATCAACAACAACGAGCTGCCCATGATCTCCGACCCGTCCTTCGCCTACTACGGCAACTTCCTGCCGGGCGTGGCGGTGCCGACGCCGATCTTCATCGCCGTCATCTGCATGATCCTCGCCTGGGCGCTGCTGCGGTTCACGAACATCGGCCTGTACTCGCAGGCTGTCGGCATCAACGCCAGCGCCGCGCGGCTCAACGGCATCCACCCGCAGTTCGTGAAGTTCCTGACCTACGTCATCCTCGGCCTGTGCGTGGCCGTGGCGGGCTTTATCAAGGTCAGCCGCTTCTCCACCATCAACTACTCCGTCGTGGCCAAGGACATCGAGATGGACGCGATCTTGGCCGTCGCCCTCGGCGGCAACGCGCTCTCCGGCGGCAAGTTCAACATCTGGGCCTCCGTCCTCGGCGCATATGTCATCCAGTTCCTCACCACCACGCTCTTTAAATTCAACGTCGTTTCCAGCGCCCTGCCCGCCTACAAGGCCGTCGTGGTCATCATCCTCGTCGTGCTGAGCGCGCCGACCGTCCGCGAAAAGCTCGAGGCGCTCAAAAAGCGGCACAGGACCGAAGAAAAGAAGGAGGCCGGCACCCATGCGGAATAAAACCAACCATACGCCGCTCACGCGCGGAAGCCGCCTGACGGACGCAAAGCTGCTGCTCATCATCACGATCTGCGTCTTCGTCGTCATGTATCTGTGCGCGGTATTGTTCCTCGGCTCGGGCTTCAAAAAGCCGCAGACCTTCTTCAATATCCTCAACGAAAACGCGGCCCTGCTCATCCTCTCGTGTGGCATGAGCCTCGTCATGATCACGGGCGGCATCGACATCTCCGTCGGCACGCTCACCGCGCTCGTGTGCATGAGCTGCGCGGTCAATCTGGATTTCCATGGCGGCACGGTCCTGACGGCCATCCTGCTTGCGCTCGGCATCGGCACGGCTTTCGGCCTCGTGCAGGGCTTCCTGATCGCGTATCTGGATATCCAGCCCTTCATCGTCACCCTCGCTGGCATGTTCTTCGCCAAGGGCATGACGACCATCGTCAACGCCACGCAGTTCAACGTGGAAAACGAGGCCTTCAAGGCCCTCAAGGAGACGCGCATCTATGTCCCCGGCATGGGCTCGGTCAATAAGCTCGGCGCGTATGTCCCGGCCTATGTGGAGATCGGCGTCGTCGTCGCGCTGGTGGTCGTGGCAGTTTTGTTCGTGGTGCTCCGCTGGACGAAGTTCGGCAGAAGCGTCTACGCCGTCGGCGGCAACAGCTACAGCGCCAACATGCTGGCCATCAACGTCAAGCGCACGAAGTTCCTCGCGCACCTGATCTGCGGCATCCTCGCGGGCATCGGCGGCTTCGTCTATTTCCTGCACGTCGGCTCCGGCTCGCCGTCGCACGCCAGCGGCGCGGAGATGAACGCCATCGCGGCCTCCATCATCGGCGGCACGATGCTCACCGGTGGCGTCGGCAACATCATCGGCACATTTTTCGGCGTTCTGTCGCTCAGCACGATCAAAAATATCGTTTCTTCCCTCGGTTTGGACGAAGCATGGTGGACAAATATCACGGTAGCTGGTATGATATGCTTGTTCCTTGTAATTCAAAGTCTGGTCCTTTCCCGCAAAAATAAGGATTCTTGAGGTGACAAGTATGAAACAGTATTTTCTCGGCATCGAATTCGGCTCGACACGGATCAAAGCAGTGCTGCTTGACGAGAAGCATGCGATCGTAAAAAGCGGCGACTATACCTGGAAAAGCAGTCTGGAAAACGGCGTGTGGACGTACCACATGGAAGACGTGCAGGAGGGCCTGCGCACGGCGATCCGCAACCTCGGCAAGCTGCCGGGCAAGATCTCCGCGATGGGCGTCTCCGGCATGATGCACGGCTATCTGGCCTTTGATAAGGACTGGAACCTGCTCGCGCCCTTCCGCACCTGGCAGAACACCATGACCGGCGAGGCCGCGGACAAGCTGACCGAGGCCTTCGGCTTCAACATCCCGCAGCGCTGGTCCGCCGCGCACCTGTATCAGGCCGTCCTGAACGGCGAACCGCACGTCAAGAACATCGCCCACGTCACCACGCTCGCGGGCTATGTGCATTACCTGCTGACGGGCGAAAATGTCCTCGGCGTCGGCGAAGCCTCCGGCATGTTCCCCATCGACAGCGAGACACTGACGTATGACGCGGCGATGCTGGACAAATTCGACGCGCTGATGGCGAAATACGGTTTTGACTGGAACATCCGTGCAGTCCTTCCGGAGGTCCGGACTGCCGGTCAGTCGGCTGGCCTGCTGACGCCGAGCGGCAGCGAATACCTCGGCGGCCTCCTGCCCGCGGGCATCCCCCTCTGCCCGCCCGAGGGCGACGCCGGCACCGGCATGACGGCGACGAACGCCGTCGCGCCCCGCACCGGCAACGTCTCGGCCGGCACGTCCATCTTTGCCATGGTCGTTCTGGAGAAGCCTCTGTCGAAGCTTTACCCCGAGATCGACATGGTCACCACCCCGACGGGCAAGCCCGTCGCCATGGTCCACTGCAACAACTGCACGAACGACATGAACGCCTGGGTCTCCCTGCTCGGCGAGACCGCGCAGCTGTTCGGCGCGGAGGTCTCCACCGGCGAGCTGTTCACGAAGCTCTATCAGAAGAGTCTCGAGGGCGAGACCGACTGCTCCGGCGTTCTGACCTACAACTACATGGCGGGCGAGGGCGTCACGCACCTCGATGAGGGCCGCCCGATGGTCGTCCGCAAGCCCGAGAGCAAGTTCACCCTGGCCAACTTCCTGCGCTCCCAGCTCTACGCCACGATGGCGACCTTGAAGCTCGGCATGGACATCCTTGCCGGGGAACACGTGGCGATCGACAGCCTGACCGGCCACGGCGGCCTGTTCAAGACGCCGGTCGTCGGCCAGAAGTACATGGCCGCGGCCTGCCATGCGCCGGTCACGTGCATGCAGTCGGCAGGCGAGGGCGGCCCGTACGGCATGGCCCTGCTCGCATCCTACATGGTGCAGGGAAAAGACGGCGAGACGCTTGAAGACTACCTTGCGGACGAGATCTTCGCCGGAGTGCGCAGCACGACGCTCGCCCCCGACCCCGAAGACGCCGCGGGCTTCGACCGCTACCTTGCCAGCTACCGCAGCTGCCTCGCAGCGGAAAAGGCCGCCGTCGCAGCATTTTAAGGAGGATATCATGAAACACTATGAATTCTGGTTTGTCGTCGGCTCGCAGACGCTCTACGGCGACGACGTTCTGACCACCGTCGCCAACCGCGCGGAGGAAATGGCGCAGAAGCTCTCCGCCGTGCTGCCGTATCCGCTCAAGTATAAAGTGACTGCCAAGTCCAGCGCCGAGATCACGCAGGTCGTAAAAGAGGCCAATTATGATGATAATTGCGCCGGTATCGTGACATGGTGCCACACGTTCAGCCCGTCGAAGATGTGGATCAACGGCCTTGATCTGCTCCAGAAGCCGTGGCTGCATTTCGCCACCCAGTATAACCGCGAGATCCCCAACGAGGAGATCGACATGGACTTCATGAACCTCAACCAGGCCGCGCACGGCGACCGGGAGCACGGCTTCATCGGCGCGAGACTCCGCAAGCCGCGCAAGGTCATCGCCGGTTACTGGCAGGACGCAGACGTGCAGGCCCGCATCGGCAGCTGGATGAAGGCCGCCATCGGTGTTGCCGTCTCGAAGGACATGAAGGTCATGCGCTTCGGCGACAATATGCGCAACGTCGCCGTCACCGAGGGCGATAAGGTCGAGGTCCAGAAGAAGCTCGGCTGGGAGGTCAACACCTGGGCCGTCGGCGATCTGGTCAAGGAAATGAACGCCGTCACCGAGGCGGAAATTGACGCTCTGATGGACGGTTACCGCGAAAAGTACGACTTCGCGACCGACGATATCGCCGCCATCCGCTATCAGGCGCGCGAAGAGATCGCCATGAAGAAAATGATGGACGCCGAGGGCTGCAAAGCCTTCTCGAACACGTTCCAGGATCTCTACGGCATGGAGCAGCTGCCGGGCCTCGCTTCCCAGCACCTGATGGCGCAGGGCTACGGCTACGGCGGCGAAGGCGACTGGAAGGTCGCAGCGATGACCGCGATCCTGAAAGCCATGGGCGAGAACGGCAACGGCGCGTCCGCGTTCATGGAGGATTACACTTACCACCTTGTCAAAGGTCAGGAATACTCCCTCGGCGCGCACATGCTGGAGGTCTGCCCGTCTGTCGCTGCCGGCCGTCCGCGCATTGAGACGCACTTTCTCGGCATCGGCATGAACGAAAAGGACCCGGCGCGCCTTGTCTTTGAAGGAAAGCCCGGTAAGGCGGTCGTGGTCAGCCTCATCGACATGGGCGGCCGCCTGCGCCTGATCGTACAGGATATCGAGGCCGTCAAGCCCATCATGCCCATGCCGAACCTGCCCGTCGCCCGCGTTATGTGGAAGGCCATGCCGAACCTCACGACCGGCGTCGAGTGCTGGATCACTGCCGGCGGCGCGCATCACACCGTCCTGTCCTATGACGTCACGGCCGAGCAGATGCGCGACTGGGCCCGCATGATGGAGATCGAATTCGTCCACATCACCAAAGACACCACCGTCGAATCCCTGGAGCACGAACTCTTCCTCAACGACCTCGCGTGGAAACTGAAATAACCCCCGACCGCCCCTCTCAGAGGGGCGGTCTTCTTTTTCTCCCGGCAGAGGCCGATGCAAACGCATCGGCCCCTGCTGTTTTTTTACGCAAAAACACCCGCGAAAAAGAAAAAATTGCAGATCTCCGGCTGCATTTCAGGAAGATTTCAGGCTGGTGCTGTAAAATGAAGACGCAGCAGCTGCGCCCGCGCGTGCTGGTGTCCTACGTGCGCGAGCCGTATGTCTATGCCGCCGGGAACGTCCGCGTGACCTTCGATTCCAACATCCGCACGAGCCTGCTTCAAAGAGAGTTTTTGAACGGCGCCCTCCCGGATATCATCGCCACGGACGCGCCCGGCGATATCATTCTGGAAGTCAAATACGACGCCTTTCTGCCGGAGATCATCCGCCCCAAGGGCAATACCAGTCTGACCTCCATCGCCAATGACCCCACGACCGACCGCTACAGCTTCAAGCTGGAGTTTGACCACTATGTAGACGGACAGACCTGCTTCGGTTTGGACAAGCTCATCCTGAACAACAACTATGCCGACGCCACCAATATGAAAGAGGCGCTGATCTACGATATGTACCAGTACCTCGGCGCGGACGCCTCCCTTTACAATTATGCCAGACTCTCCGTCAATGGCGAATACTGGGGCGTCTATCTTGCGCTCGAGGCCGTGGAGGACAGCTTCCTGCTCCGCAATTACGGCGTGCAGGACGGCGAGCTCTATAAGCCGGACAGCATGAACATCGGCGGCGGGGGAGACCCCGGCGGCGATTTCAAGGCCGATGATATGGATTTTGAGAACATGACCCCGCCGGATATGGACAGAGAAGACGCGCCACAGCCGCCGGGCAGCTCCGGAGAGCGCCCAGCAGAGAATTTTGATTTTCCCGACGGCAAAGGCGGCTTCTCCATGGGCGGAGGCGGCGCGGACCTCAATTATACAGACGATGAGCTGGACAGCTACGAGACCATCTGGGACGGCGAGATCGCCGACACCACAAAGGCCGACCACAAGCGCGTGGTCACTGCTCTCAAAAACATTTCGGAAGGTAATGCCCTGGAAGATTATATGGACGTCGACAACCTGCTCCGCTATATGGCCGTCCACATCTTCTCCGTCAACGAAGACAGCCTGTCCGGCTCCATGGCGCACAACTATTACCTCTATGAAGCCGGTGGAAAGCTGAACCTCATCCCGTTGGATTATAACCTCGCCCTCGGCGGCATGGGGCGCAGCAATGACGCTACCAGTGTTGTGAACGATGCCATCGACAACGCGTTCTCCAGCACGACCTTCTTTGATACCCTGATGGCGGATGAGACCTGCCACAGCCGGTATTACGCCTATCTGCAGCAGCTCGTAAGCGAGTATATCAACGGCGGCGGCTTCGATGCGTTCTACACGCGCGTGCGCAGCCAGATCGATGCGCTCGTGGAGTCGGACCCCACCGCGTTCTATTCCTATGACGGGTATCTGACAGCCGCCGAGACCCTCTATCAGGTGGTCAAGCTGCGCGGGCAGTCCATCCAGGGCCAGCTGGACGGGACGATCCCCTCTACCGAAGCCGCGCAGCGCACCAGCGACGCGCTCGTGGACGCCTCCGCGCTCGACCTCAGCACCATGGGCTACATGAACAGCGGCGGTGGCGGCGGCTTCGATGCACCAGCTGCTTCCGAAACGCGGACCGCGCCGGACGTGTCCGACGGGTCTGAACATGCGCCGCCCGCAGGCTTTGACCCGTCCCAGTTCAGCGGGGAAGGGCAGAACGCTGACGACCCGCAGCAGACAGCCGAAGATGCACCGGCTTCCGGCGGCCGGCCGGATCCGGGCAGCTTCCCCGGCAGCTCCGCAGACGCATCCGCAGCGATCCCCACAGACGACCTGCTCCTGTACGCCCTTTCCCTCCTGCCCCTCACCGCCGCCCTCCTCTTCGCCCTCCTGTACCGCAGAAGGCCGCGAAAGCAATAACGCTCCCAGCCGCAAAACGTCAGACGGGACCCGTCTGGCGTTTTCCATAACTTGAAAAATCTGCTGGATATCCTTGTGCTTTTGCCGCATGTATGCTATAATTTTGATAAAACGAGACACAGCAGAAAAGCACACGCGCCCGCTGCCGCAAAGGGCTGCGGGAGAATCCGGAAAGGGAGGGCTACCTATGATGAGATGGAAAGAACTTCTGGAAAAGAAACCGCATGCCTGGGTCAAATGGGGCGTGATCGCGGCCTGTCTCTGCATTGTGATTGCCGGATTTTTTGTAATCAGACAGCGTGCGGCAGCCCTGCCGGTCGAGCAGGTGGAAAACCCCGTGTTCGTCTCGCGGGAGGAAGAGCCGGTGATGCAAAGAGACGACCTCAAAAACATGCTGGTGAACAACATCGTCGTATGGGGGACGGTACAGGACTGTTCCTACCTTCGCATCCGGGCCGGGGATTCGGTCTGGTATCTCACCACGATGCGCGTCGCCGTGGACACGGTGATCCGCGGGGAAGCGGATGCGCCGACGATCGACATCGTCTCCGGCGAATGCTATACGGGGGAACGTGTCCCGGAAGAAGAATTTCCCGTCCGGCCCGGTATCGCGGACTGCATTCCGGGGACGGAAGGGATCTTTGCGGTCAGCCCGGTGCAGGCGGGCGCTGTATGGGACATCGGCGGCCGGAGCACGGCTGTCCGCGAATTTGGCGACTATATCTACCGCATCCGCTGCAGCCTGCAGGAGGACAGCATCGTCTATGACGATCTTGTTCTGCCGATCAGCGAAGTGGAAACCGCGGGATCGTGAGGAAAAACCATGGATATTGAATTATTTTATCGGGAAAAGGGGAGCGGCGAGCCGCTGATCCTGCTGCATGGCAACGGGGAGGACGGCTCCTATTTTGTACACCAGATCGAGCATTTTCAGAGCCGTTACCGCGTGATCGCGCTGGATACGCGCGGGCACGGAAGGTCCCCGCGGGGCAGCGCACCGTTTACGATCCGGCAGTTTGCCCTTGATTTATATGACTTTCTGCGCGCGCACGAGATCCCGTCCGCGGTGCTCCTTGGCTTCTCGGGCGGCGTTTCGGCGGAAGCATCGGCGGATGCGGTCTCGGCTTCCGGATCATCAGCCGCAGCGTCCGCCGCGGTGCTGCCGCAGGCCGTGAGTGAGAGCAGCATTGCTGCCGCCAGTATCATTGCAATCAGCTTTTTCATAAAAAAGCAGCCTCCTTATTTCGTTTTGTGCCTGTATCATAGCGCCGGAAGCTAAAGGGAACCTACACCCATGTCACGGCAGGTATGAAAAAAGAAGCTGCACAAAAAATCAGCGGTTTCATGGAAAGCGTCGGATGAAAAAAGCGAAAAAAGACTGCGCCGGCTGTCGGAAATGCTCCGATAGGCGGCAATTTTTTATTTCCGGCGCTTTCCGCTCCGAATTCCGCGCTTGGGTCACGGTTTGGGTCAGAGCAGAAAATCAGCGGCGCAAAAACTGCGCCGCTGTAAACAAAGAACAGGAAGAAATCACAGGAGACACGCTGCCTGCCAGCTCTCGCCCATACCGGCCAGATGCAGGCCCTCTTTGCCGGTGTTGTGCATCAGGTCGCGCAGATCGAGCAGCAGCGCTTTACGCAGATACTCGATTCCTTTTTCGCGCAGCCCGTTTTGCAGCGCAAAGAGTGCATGACTGGCAAAACTCAGCGTAGAGTCGTGCAGACAGAGCGGTTCAAAATCGTTCCATGCCTGCATTTTTTCTTCCTTTGTGAAAAGCTCTGGCAGGCGCGTCATGAGAAGCAGCACGTCGGCCTGCTTCACAACTTTATATCGCTGTAAGCGGTCGAAGCAAACATGATGATAGCTTGCGCCAAGATCTGGCTTTAGTGCTGCAATATCCACCGGTTCCAGCAGATGGAACGTTTCGTCCTGCGCAAGATGCCCGCTGTCTGGGTCGTGCGGCCAAGGAATTGCATCGTGAAGCGTCTGCCACGATGCAGTTTCTTCCTCCGACAAGCCGAGATCCAGATATGCAGGTTTACCTTGAAGCGCCTTTGCCGCATCTATGGCAAGCGCCAGATTATGCTGCACCATGACGTTTGTGAAAAGATTGTTGCGCGTGATACCGCAGTATTCATCAGGTCCCTTGCAGAACATCAGATCCGCCTGTGTGTGCGCACGGTTCCATGTGTATCGGCTGGCCCAGAAGCGGGCGGTTTCAATGAATACGGGTGCGGACTTATGCAGATAAAATTCTTCATCTCCGGTTTCCCGGCAGTATTCGCCCAAAGCATAGGCTACGTCCGCCGTGATATGAACCTCGCTGCACCCAATGTCCCATGTTTCGCACTGTTCGCTGCCATCGAGCGCCGCCATCCAGGGATACCGCGCTCCGGCAGCATTCATCTTTTTTGCATGATCTCTGGCCGCGTCCAACGCATTTGCACGGTACAGGCACAGATTTTTTGCGGCTGTTTTATCATTCTTCAGGAAGAATGGGAGCATAAACAGGTCTGTATCCCAGAAGTAACAGCCTTTATACCGTGCATGGGTCAAACCCCTTGCACCGATGGAAACGGTCGGATCATGTGCAGCACAGCTCGCCATAAGCTGGAACATCGAATAGCGCAGGCCGGTTTGCAGCTCCGCATCGGGAAGTGTTCTGTCGCAATCCTGCCATGTGTGCAACCACGCGGCAGTATGCGCGCCCCAAAGTGCGCGGAAACTCCAATCACTTGGCGCAGCCGCAATGCGCTCATCTGCGTCGCGGCTTGTACGGATGCAGACCAGCTTCTCAAGCACCAGCGTCTGTCCGGCAGCTGCATGAGCGGTCAGCGGACAGGTGACTTCTGCACCGCTGTTCTGCACGATTCCCTGCGTAAAATCTGGCGCGTAGAATCGGACTTCCTGTTCAATGCGTAAGCCTGTTCCGACAGTTTCAAACGTGCAGGAGAAAAGGTTGCCATTGTCCGTCACAAATTGCAGTGGGGCGAGCTGCACCAGCTCCGTATTTTCCTTTACCTGATCGTCTGGAATTGGGCTGTTGCAGCTTGAAAGATTGATGCCGCTGCGCAGTTCAAGCTCCACATCGTTCTGAACGCGAATTTCAAACCGCTGCATCAAAAGCGCAGGCAGCTCTTTCGGGAAAAAGCGCGTGTATCGCACGTCCGCGCGCGTATCTCCGGCTGCCAGTGTAAAATCTGCATGGAAGCTGGCTGATTTCAGATCAAGCGTCCGATGGATTGGGGAAGCAAGCACAGCGGTCGTGCCATTCAAAAGCAGCGTTTCGCAGACGGGGGACGGAAGATTCACAAAATCGGTGATTCCATCCTTGATTTCTCCGAAAATTCCCGCAAGAAATAAGCCCTGTTGTGTCGGTCGGGAATCCGGTTCAAAGGGCAAATACCCTCGAACGCCCATACGCCCGTTTCCAAGAAAAAAGACGCTCTCTAAAAAATCGTCATTCCAGCCATCTGCCTCAGAGCAAATCTCCCATGGCAGCAGCTTCAAATCGTTCCGCATGATGACCCCTCCTTACAAGCCGTCAGCAGCGCATGACACAGGAAGCCTGCACAGGTGGCAAATGCGCTGCCTGTCGTACACTCGCCGGTATCTGCATCAACGCTCTCACAAGCGATTCCATTATCCATCGGCATGATTGTCAGTTCGCGCAGCGCCTGCTCCGCATGACCGCAAAGAAGGCTGTTGCACAAGCTCAATACCCAAGGCCAGGGCGCGTGCGGGCAGCCGATCTCTGCAATGGGCTTTCCGGCAAAGCTGAATTTATAATCTGCCGAGCGGATCATACGGACTGTGTTCTGCCAGATCACATCCGTTCTTTCACAGAAGCCGTAATACGGTAAGAGCTGCAAACTTCCGGGCGGCTCATCATAGACATCGTGATGCCCGGCCAGATCGACCGACCATGCAAAATACTGCTGTCCGTCTGCATCCTTTTTGACGCAATGCGTGAAAATCGCCGCGCGCACAGCGTCTGCTTCCGCAAGCAGCGATCCGCGCTGTGCCGGCCGCCAGTCTGCCAGCAGCTGCAACGCACGCCAGACAAGCACATTGTCATACGTCAGGTACGGATACACGATCTCATCATCCGTTGGCTGCAGGAATGTTTCGTAAAGCGCAGTATCCGGGTGACGCGCTTCCCGTAGGCGCGCCAAAATCAGCGAAAGACCATCCTGTACAAAGCGTTCCTGCAAAAATGCTTCATCGTGCGTTTCGGAAAGGTACGCCTGGAGCGCCAGTACCGGCGCGACCAGCTCATCCAGCTCAAACCCCGGTTCCAGCATGGTCCCGTCGATAAAACGGGAATGTACGCCGATGTTCTGCCGCTGGCGGGTGAAAACATAGGTCAGCACTTCTTTTGCAAGCGCAGCGTCCGCACGCAGGATCGTCGGGAACGCCCACAGGAGCGAATCTCGATCCCAATAAGCGGCGCTGACATAATAGCGCGTGGAGCGGCTTGTTGCACAGATCAACTCCTCGGTATCGAATGTCCGGCCGGTCGCATAAAACAGGCAGAAGAACTGATTGACGTTGTAGACCTCCGTCAGTTCTGTCGTCGGGAGCTGCATGGTGCGCTTGTCCAGCCAGTCTGCTGTTTTCCGATACAGCCAATTCCAGCCGCGGCGAAGCTGCTCCTTCGCGCTGGTCGCAGCGGCGACTTCTTCAAAGCCAAGACCCCAGAAAATCGTAAACGCTTCTTCCTGCCCGGCTTTGGCGTCAAGCGCACAGGAAATCTGATAGGAAATGCCGTCCTCCGTCTGCGCCCATTCACTTTTGCCTGCATGGTCCGACATAGGCGCAAGCGCAAATGCCGGGAAACCGACGCGGTAATCCATGATAAAGCTGCTGTTCCACGCGCTCTCATACATGTACGCCTGACCGGTCAGTTCTTTATCCTCGTTGACGCAATGAACACTTTTACTCCATAGACCGCGCGCACCAAGTTTTAAGCGGCAATCTGTTCGCGCTGTGACAGACAAGCGCATCGCAAACCCGCGCTCTCCAACCGGCGTCAATACGGTGAATTTGACCGTGGCCTGTTCGGTTTCCTTATGACCGGACGGAATCCAGAAGTGTTCCCGCGACCATTGCAGACCTGTAAGCGCCAGTTCTTCCTGATCGATCTGGATAAACGGCTGCATCAGCGGCACATTTTCCGTTCCACAGAGCTCGATCATGCCGCGCTGCTGCATGGACAGAAAAGTCAAATCCTCGATTGCCGCAGTCTGCTCATTCAGCTTTGGCAGCGAAATCATTTCGTTTCCGGTTGGTAAATAACGTTCCATACGCATCCCTCAGTTCAAAATTGGTTAATCGCTTAAATATGCGTTCCTGTTAAATATAACAAAATTCATGGTCTTGTCAAGGAGAATTTAGAGAAAATCAAAAATGGTATTGACAGACGTGACAAGATTCGCTATAGTTTGAATAGAAAAATGATTTAAGCGGTTAACTGAACTGAGGTGAAGATATGGCACGCGCGACGCTCAAGGATGTAGCACAGGAGGCTGGCGTTTCATCGGCTACAGTATCGTATATCTTGAATGGAAAACGTTCGATTTCTGAAGAAACAAAAGCCCGTGTCATGGAGGCAATCAAAAAACTGGATTATGTACCTGATCTGAATGCACGCGGCCTGACGATGCGAGATTCCAAACTCATTGGCGTCGTTGTTCCACAGACGGAACCCGGCGAGCGTCTGATGTTCCAGAACAGTTTTTATAGTGAAATTCTCGGCAGCATTGAATATTACGCACGTCTGAGCGGCTATCATATTCTGATTTCTGCAACGGACGCAAATGAAAGCTATCTGACGCTGGCCAAGAAGCGGAATCTGGATGGAATCATTGTAATCGGTATGTATCCGGACGAATTTTACCAGCAGATGAAAAAGACGCAGATTCCGATCGTCCTGATCGATAGCTACTGCGGCGACCACTATTATCACTCCATCCGAATCGATGATGCGTATGGCAGCTATCTTGCCGCGAAGCACCTCCTATCACACGGACATCGGGAAATCGCGTTCTTCTGCGGCCAAATCAAGGAAAACGGCGTTATGAAAAAACGCCTGCTTGGATTCCAGCAGGCATTAGAGGAATATGGCGTTCCGTATCAGGAACAAAACATTTTTGAGGGACAGATCGATTACCGCAGTGGTATCGCTCTTGCAAAAGAACTCGTTGCCAAAAAGCTCCCGGCAACGGCGATCGTCTGCGCGGCGGATATTCTGGCGATCGGCGCCATCCGTGGGCTATATGAAGAAGGCTTGCGTGTGCCGGAGGATTATTCTGTGATTGGCTTTGATGATCTGGAAGTTTCACAATATCTGACGCCGGGACTTACAACTATCCGGCAGCAGATCTCACTGAAAGGTCAAAAAGCCGTTGAGCTGCTGCTCAAGCACATTGAAGATCCGACGCTTACAAAGCAGGAGGAAATTTTGCCGCTCCAGCTTGTGGAGCGTGAGTCCGTCCGCACTATTTGATCGTCTTTCATCAGGAGACGATGATATAGTCGGCAAGTGCTGTGGGCGAGAGATTTTGGCACAGATCGACGTTTGGAAGCGCAGGAATACTGGATGTATTGCAAGCTTCCGAACGGAAGAACTGGGGCAAAAGATCCGACCACAGCCGCGGACGGATGTATCATCGGCTCCTGCAATAAAAAGCGGCCTGCATCTACTTTGACGAGACGATACAGGCCGTGGGAAAGAAACTCTGCGAAAGTCCTTCCCGTACTCTATATTCTAAGCGAGAAGGGCGAAAAAATCAACATTACAGGAGGAACAACAATGAAAAAGACCCGGATTTTTTCGCTGATTGCACTGGTTCTTGCCATGCTGATGGTGTTTGCAGCTTGCGCACCCGCAGCCACTGACACAAAATCGAACGACAGCGAACAGACCACCCCCGCCGATCCTCAGCAGACTGAGGAACCGGCAAAGACGGATGATGCCGCAGCCCAAACCCCGGCAGAGCCCGTGACGATCACCTATTGCAACTTCAATTCGTCTGGCGGCAATGAGGAAACGCTTCAGAAAATGGTTGAAGCCTTTGAAGCCACCCATGAGAACATCAAGATCGAAGTTGAAACAATCGGCTACGATGATTATTTCACGCAGATGCAGACCCGTGTTGCGGGCGGCACTGCTCCTGACTGCTACGAGCTGAACATCGAGAACTTCGCAGCCTATGCAAACAAGGGCCTGCTTGCAGAGATCACTGGTCAGGACCTTTCCGGTCTGAATGAAACCGCACTCGGCGCATTCAATGTGAATGGCAAGCAGTACGGCCTGCCGGAGAGCTTCTCCAATGTCGTCCTGATTTACAACAAGGATCTGTTCGATCAGGCTGGCGTTACATATCCGACGGATGATTGGACGCAGGATGATGTTCAGAATGCTGCTGAAAAGATCCGCGCGCTGGGCGACGATATTTTCGGTATCTGGCAGCCGATCACCTACAACGAGTTCTTCAAGGTCGTTGCACAGTACGGCGGCAGCCTGCTGAACGAGGATAAGACGCAGTTCACGATCAACTCCGAAGAAAACATCAAGGCAGCGCAGACGCTTGTTGACCGTGTTCTGGTCAGCAACGTGCAGCCGAACTCCGTCCAGCAGGGCGGCATGGGCGACTGGGATATGTTCATGAGCGGTCGTCTCGGCATGATCCCCACCGGCATCTGGGCATTCCAGACCTTTACGGAAAACTGCGATTTCGCATGGGACATCGCTGTTGAGCCGGGCAGCACGCAGAAAGCTACCCATTTCTTCTCCAACTGCGTTGTTATGAACCCCGAAACCGAGCACCCGGAAGAAGTTGCCGAGTGGCTGGCATGGCTGACCTCCAGCACCGAATCCGCTGATATTCGTCTTGCGGCTGGCTGGGATCTGCCTGCACTCAAGGATCTGAACGCTCTGTCCAGCTATCTGGAGATCACGCCTCCCGACAACCGCAAGGCTGTTTTCGAGAGCCTTGATTATCTGGTCATGCCGCCTGTCATTGAGGACTATGCCCTCATGAGCGACATTATCGGTCAGTACCTCTCCGCAGCGGCTGACGGCACCATGACTGTCACCGACGCTCTGAATGCAGCGCAGGCTGACTGCGAAGCACAGATCACCCTTGGCTAACAACTTTCTTGGCGGGCGCCCGCCAAGTCTGCCAAAAAAGCTGCGGCTTTTTTGGCAAAAGGCTGCGCCGCCTGCATCGCAAAAGTTTTGTGCGCCAATGGCGCACAAAATTCACGTTTGGCGACGAGCGGTATTTTTGCCGAGAGCGGGGGCTCCCGGCAAAAATGGATTTACATCGATTTGCGCCTGCGGGCGCAAACTCTACGAGGTTTTAGGTGCTCGAAAGATAAAGGAGGCAGACAGATGAAAACAAGTAAAACTGGGCCTCGGATGAAAAAGCCGGGTGGAGAGGGTCTGCTGCGAGCGTCGCCGTTTTTGCTTCCCAGTCTCGTCGGTCTGGCAATCTTTTATCTGGCACCGATGGTCGTTTCTATCTTCATCAGCCTGACAGACTGGAATGGTCTTGACCGACTGTTTGCGGATGGTTTCATGCAGGAACATTTTATCGGCCTTGATAATTACAAGGCGATTCTGACAAGTCAGGAATTTTGGAAAGTCCTGAAAAACACGCTGACCTATATCGTTTTGTATCTGCCGCTTATGATGGCCGTATCACTGGCTGTTGCATCGCTTCTGTCGCAGCAGCGGCGCGGCGTCGGTGTGTTCCGCGTACTGTACTATATTCCGGTCCTGACCTCTTGGGTCGCGGCATCGTTGATTTGGAAAAGCATTCTGGCCCCGCAGTACGGTGCTATGAACAACATCCTTGCTTTCTTTGGGATTGAGGGTCCCGGCTGGCTGCTGGACGAAAAATGGGCGATGCCCGCAATCGTGTTGGTGTCCGTATGGAAAGACATGGGCTTCTTTGGCCTGATTCTTCTGTCCGGTATGGTTGGCATCAACCGAACCTATTATGAAGCCGCAGAAATTGACGGCGCAGGCGCTTGGACGCGTTTCTGGAAAATCACGCTGCCGCTTCTCACACCGGCGATTTTCTACGTTCTGATCGTCAGCCTGATTAACTCGTTCCAGCTTTTCCCGCAGATCATGATTATGACGGACGGCGGCCCGAACGGGGCAACGCAGGTTATGGTAGAACGTATTTATAAGTACGGCTTCCGCTATTTCAAGATGGGTTACGCTTCAGCGTTCTCTTGGATTTTGTTCCTGATTATCATGGTTTGCACAGCAATTCAGATGCGCGGACAGAAACGGTGGGTGAATTATGACGCATAAGAAAAAAATCGGCACAGTAGCCTATTACGTTGTCGGCATTCTGATTGCAATTCTGGCGATCATTCCATTCCTCTGGATGGTCAGCACGTCACTCAAGGCGCGCGGCGCGCTTATGAGTATTCCAATCGAATGGATCCCAAAAGAACCGACGGTCGCCTCCTATGTGAAGGTGTTTTCAAAGTTTCCGTTCTTCAGCACCATCGGGAACAGCTTATTTATCTCCGTGACCTACACGTTCATTACGTTGATCTCGGCGTCTATGGCGGCTTTTGCTTTTGCAAAGCTCAAGTTTCCAAAGGCTGATCTGCTGCTCAAGGTGTTTCTGGCAACAATGATGATCCCAACGCAGGTCACGATCATCCCGCTGTTTGTCGTCATGAATAAAATGTCGTTGATCAACAGCTATGCCAGCGTCATTTTACCGTCCATTTTCCGCCCGTTTGCCGTGTTCCTGCTCGTTCAGCAAATGCGGACGATCCCGAACGACTATCTGGATGCAGCCAGCATTGACGGTGCATCAACCTTTACAGTTTACTTTAAGGTTGCACTGCCGCTCTGTGCGCCGACGCTTGCGACCTTGTCGATCACAACATTCATGGAGTCTTGGAATGACTATCTCTGGCCGCTGCTTATGCTGACAGACAAGACGAAAATGACGCTTCCGATTGCCCTTTCGACGCTGAACGGCCAGTTCGCAACGGAGTATAACGTCCTGATGGCAGGCAGCCTGATTTCCATGATTCCGATTATTCTCATTTATTGCTTCGCGCAGAAGTATTTCCAGAACGGCATGATGGCCGGTGGTATCAAGGGGTAAACCATGCAAAGATTTGAAAGTTCTGCATGCAAGGCACATATATCCTGCCCACGCACCGATGCGCAGCTTGTGCGTCACGGCGCAGTCCTGACGGTAAGCCTGTCCTATCGAGGCGCATACGGAATGGGCGAGAAATATGACGCGCTGAATCAAAAAGGACATGTCGTTGTCAATCAGGTGGAAGAAAAGTTCTGCTTCCAAGATGAAAAAACATATTGCCCGGCTCCGTTCTTCTGGACAGACAGCGGATTCGGTCTGTATGTTGATACCTGTGAAACTACAACGTTCCATTTTGACGAGAACTCTGTGACGATCGATCTGCCGGAATCTGCCCCCGTTGTGACCTTTTCCGGTGAACCGGCGCAAATCGTCAGCGCATATATGGAGCTGTTCGGAAAGGCTGTTCTGCCGCCTGAATGGGCGTTCGGCGTGTGGGTTTCGGCAAATCGCTGGAATTGCCAGAAAGACGCGGAGCAGCAGATCGAGAACCTGAAAAAGCACGATTTCCCGGCCAGTATTCTGGTGCTGGAGGCATGGAGCGACGAAGCGACGTTTTATATCTGGAACGGGGCGAAATACCAACCGAACCCAGACGGAGCTGCGCTCCAATATGACGATTTCGATTTTTCGGATTCCCCATGGCCGGACCCCAAAGGCATGACGGATGCGCTGCACAAGGCCGGGCTGCATCTTGTTCTCTGGCAGATTCCCGTCTACAAAAAGCAGGGGCCCGACGAGATTCTGAATGTACAGAATACGCTTGACCGTGAGGATGCTGTGCGGCGCGGCTTATGCGTCCGTCTCGCAGATGGAACGCCATATACCATCCCTGACGGACATTGGTTTTCCGGTTCCATGATCCCGGATTATACAAACCCGGAAACCGTTCAGACGTGGTTCGCCAAACGTCAATATCTTCTCGACATGGGCGTTGACGGCTTCAAAACCGATGGCGGCGAGTTCATCTATCGTCCGGATGTGCGTTTTTGTGATGGCAGCGACGGAAAATCCGGAAAGAATCGCTACGCACGGGACTATACCTGCGCATACCGCGATTTTATCGGTTCGCAGCGGGTTTTGTTCAGCAGAGCTGGATTTTCCGGGCAGCACACTGTCCCGATGCACTGGGGCGGCGATCAGCAATCAAAGAACGCAGAACTGCGAAGCCAGCTTCACGCCGGGCTTTCGGCCTCGGCATCCGGTATTCTGTTCTGGGGCTTTGATATTGCCGGGTTTGCAGGCCCGCTTCCGACGCTGGACCTCTACCGCCGCGCAACACAGATGGCCTGCTTCTGCCCGATCATGCAATGGCATTCAGAGCCGGACGGCGGGCAGTTCAAGAAGCTGATGCCGGGCGGTGAGGGCAACAACGAACGCAGCCCGTGGAATCTGGCTGCTGCCTACAACACGCCTGAATTTGTCGATGAGATGCGCTTCTGGCACAAGCTGCGTGAGCGGCTGCGCCCGTATCTTTGGGAGACTGCGCAGGCGTGTGTGGCTGACAATATGCCGATGATGCGGCCGCTGGCGTTCCTCTGGCCCGAAGATGAAGCTGCACTTGCCTGCGAGGACGAGTATATGCTTGGCGATGCACTGCTCGCTGCGCCGCTTCTGGAGGAAAGCGCAGAAAGCAGGCAGGTCTATTTGCCGGAGGGTGAATGGATCGGATTCTTTGATCGAAAGCCATACCAGGGCAAGCAGATGATTTGTACGGACTGCGACGGAAAGATCCCGGTTTTTATCCGAAGCGGATATGAAAAACAATTCTGAAAGGACGTGCCGGAGCTGATTCAGCTCCAGAATTTGCTAAAATTATGAGAAGATTTACTGCATATATTTTTGATTTGGATGGTGTGCTTTGCCATACCGACAAATTCCATTTTGCGGCGTGGGCTGCGCTGACAAAGAAACTTGATCTTCCGTTTGATGCGTCTGTCAATGACCGGCTGCGCGGTGTCAGCCGTATGGAGAGTCTTGACATTGTCTTGGGTGAGAAGAAAGACGCTTTCACTGCGGAGCAAAAGAAGTTGTTTGCAGATGAGAAGAATGCAATTTATCGCGGCTGTCTGCAAACTATGACACCGGCCGATCTGGACGAAGATGTGCGCAGTACACTGCTGAAGCTGCGTGCGGACGGTCATAAACTGGCCGTGGGGTCGTCCAGCAAGAACGCACCGCTGATTCTGGAGCGCATTGGGCTTGGCAGCTTTTTCGATGCAGTTGCCGACGGAACACAGATCACCCACTCCAAGCCAGACCCTGAGGTGTTCCTTTTGGCGGCAAAGCTCCTTGGCGTAAAGCCGGATGATGCGCTCGTTGTGGAGGACGCTGAAGCTGGCATACAGGCGGCAAAGGCCGGCGGTTTCTGCGCTGCGGGCATCGGTCCCGCGGCAAATTCCTTGCTT
>OHBD01000476.1_pt1 | contig 23475 bp, 10 predicted proteins | sample 1577291 | NCBI WGS metagenome assembly OHBD01 (sample SAMEA3879572, study PRJEB24766) | human gut metagenome | biome: human-associated habitat; feature: feces | place: USA | collected 1985/1987
GTTTGCCCCATTTTACCGATACTCCATAGTAGGCGACAAACGTGGAGTCCAAAGAGGGCGTGCCGTATTCGCCCGCTTTTTTAGCTTCTTCATTGGTCCCTTCGTTGTGTTCCCACATTTCTGCGGGAAGTTTAATTTGGTCAACAAGAGGTTTTTCCCAAGCACCCCAGTTCAGGTTGAGGATGGCCGGCATGGTCTTGGAGAAAATTTCTATTTCCGCCGTGCTTTTCCCATTCAGGGAAGAGGAACTGTTCATTTTGTTGGGATCCATCAGGCCGGCCCCCATCACGAAGGTTCCCAGGGCTTTGGAGGCACCCTTGTCTCCGTATTTGACGGCGAGAACATGATTGTCCGGCGTTCCGTTGAGCCGGCTGGTATCTTCCGCGAAGATAACGGAAGCCTTGGCAATGCCTACCTGGTTATATCCGCTGCCGTCCAGAAGTTCATAACGGACGCCGTCCGTCAGGTTGACGGCATAAGAGCTGACTTGTCCCGGTTCCTGGGACCATCCCTCTTTGAGCGGGAATCTGTCCGGTTTGAAATCACCGCTGTTGGGCTTTGTTTTGTAAACTTCGTTACCGTTGGCGATGTTGGAAACGACCGGCTGGGCAAAGACGATGATCTCGCCTGCTTTCAAGGTGGAAGGCTCTCCCTTGACGGTGGAACCGTCACTGTTAAGTTTGGCCGTAGTTCGGAAAGAGGCGCCGAAATCCGCCACCTGGCGGTTGTTATAAGAAGCGTTCAAATAGGGGATCAGGCAGGATTCTCCATAATTGGAGAGTGCATTCTCATCCAGTTGGTTCCATGCGAATTTAACATTATGGGAAAGCAGCAGGGGCATGAAGCGGTGCTCGCCGAAGTAGGCGCCCCAGACACCTCCGTTGGCCCCGGTCAGCTTCATATCCACATTATACGGATTCCACCAGACGTACACGGGAATGACGGCAATACGGAAGTCGATCCATCCTCCACGGTTGGGATGCTTGTTGCCGTGTTTGACGTAGTTAAGTCCTACAAAGGAATAAAAGCGCAGCAGGATGGGGTGGCGCATGTACGTGTAGCGGTTGTCCATCATTTCCATGCTGGCTGCGGAGTCCGCCGCAATCAGCGTGCTGGGAGCGCTTCCATTCCATTGAAGGGTGGCGGAGGCATCCTGGCCTTCCCTCTTCGTGGAGGAGTCCCACACGTTCGCCCACAGGTAAAGCTGGTTCCAGGAGCCGATCGGCCGGTTCTGGTCCGACGGGTTGCCGTCCTCGGACGTGTACGGACGCAACCCTATGTCCGCCGTATCGCCGCGAAATTCTTCAGGAAGTTTTTCCTGGGAAAACATAATGTTGAGGTCTTTCTTAAGACCGCCGAATTTAGAATCCGTCAGCAAACTGGAAGAAACCAGAGAGATGTCGTGGTAAACGTCACCCAAATCCTTCAAACGTCCGTTTTTATTGTTGGCCAGCAGAGAATCAAGAGAGATAAGCTTTCTGACTGCGGACATGTCGTTCCCGGATCCCGCCGTCATTACGGAAGAAAGATTGAGAGACTCCAGATCGGGGCCGGGCGTATCCCAGGTGGAACGCAGCACCGTCAGGGCATCCGTACTTTCTTCAGAAGCATGCGGCATCAAATTGATACGCGCTTTCTGGTTTTCCCCCGTGACCCACCAGGCTATATATTTACGGGAGTTAGCATTCTTTTTCAGTCCTGTGGTCTTGGAGGAATCATCTACGCGCACCATGCGGGCGTAGATTTCCTTTTTATCCTGATTCCTGGCTCCAACGGGTGTCCCTATCGTGCCTGGTCCCACCAGGGCGACGCTGCGGAAGTTCTGGTTAGAGAGAGAACGTTTGCCCAACAGGTTTTTACCCGCTTCCAGAGAACTGAGCCTGCGCAAATCAGGGTCGGAAATGAGCCAGCGGCGGAACATGGATTTTCTTCCTGTATCATAGGTGGCCGAGATGTTCATGCCCTCGGAGTTATTCGTATTGAGCCAAGAATCCCAGCTGTTCCAGACACCCAGAATATAAGGGGCGTTTCCTTCGCTGGTTCCGGAAGAAAGAATGCCGGAATTGGCGGAAACACGCTGATCAGGGCCCAATTCACACTGAAGCTGGCCCAAAGCTACTTCCAGGGAAAATCTGGCGAGGGATTTGGCCTCCGCCGCAAAAAGCTGTTTCTCGGAAATACGGACCTGTGAAGATGCAATGGTTAAAAGGCCGACGCTGAGGAGGGCTAAAAGCATCATCAGGGTAATGGTGGCAATCAGGGCAAACCCCTTGCTGACATGCCTGACAGGACGTTTAGTGAAAAGTTTGATCTTCATGAAAATGATGGGTTTCGGCAGGCCCCTTTCCGTTCGAGTGTGAGGAGGAAAAACCTCTGCTGTCACAAAGGTGCGAAGAGCCAATTCTTAACTCTAGCCAATACAAAAAAGAGGCAGTTCATGCAAGCTCAAAGTTGGTTCAACAGGGCACACGTTGAGCAGAGCAAACAGGCTCCGGGACAATTGGAAAGAAAAATAAGACAAGAAAAATCGCATTTTTATCCAATTCTGTTCTTAAAGGTTTATATTATGATTTTTATAGAAAAATCGGATTCTAAATTCGGTGGATTAAAAAAAGACTTGAATATCATATTTTCTCAAGAAAAACTGCCTGCGGAATTTCGTGGCGATACGGCGGACATAGGGTTGCGGCCGTACACGTCCGAGGAAGGCAACCCGTCGGACCGGAACCGGCCGATCGGCTCCTGGAACCAGCTTTACCTGTGGGCGAACGTGTGGGACTCCTCCACGAAGAGGGAAGGCCAGGATGCCTCCGCCACCCTTCAATGGAACGGAAGCGCTCCCAGCACGCTGATTGCGGCGGATGCCGCGGCGAACCTGGAGATGATGGACAACCGCTACACGTACATGCGCCATCCCATCCTGCTGCGTTATTACAATTTTATCGGTTCTTATTTAACAAAGAATGATCGGCAATCTCAAAACGGAGGCTGGATTAACACAGCTGTATCAGTCGTTCCTGTTTATGTCTGGTGGAATCCGTATAATGTGGACATGAAATTTCAGGGAGCCGGAGGAAATCCATGGGGCTCTTACTTTGGCGAACATCGTTTTAAACCCATGCTTTTTGCGGATAACATCGCTTCCTCTGGACCTCTTTCCAGCTTAAAAATGTATACGGAGCATCCTCTGACACCATATACGCAAGGGGCTTTCGGAGCTATACATGATCGGCAGGTAGCCGATTTCGGTGCCTCTTACAGGAAAACTTCCCGGCTGAACGACGGTACAGGAGAAGTAGTGAAAGGAGAGGTATCTGTTCTTAAAGCAGGAGAAATCGTTGTTTTTTCCCAACCATCTACAACTCGTACCAACAAAATTCAAAATGGTGCTGTATATAAATCTAAAAGTGGGGGATATGATATTCGAACGGATAATTTTGCTTTTAGAGAAGGGTGGCCGCAAGACATGAGTGAGATGGTTTCTTATGGCGTTAATATATACACAGGTCTTCAATATCAATACTTTGAAAGATCTGGCTATCCAACAGAGAATAAGTACACGTTTTGGGCCCGCTTTGCGGAAACGGATAATGACCTGATAGGGAATGGAGGAAATACCTCCTTGGGAACTCCTCCCAATCATGTTCTGTGCCATAAGTATACGGACGAATACAACTCCAATTCCAAAAAATTGGGAACTTTCATGATGGGTGCTGGCATTATGGACGCCAGCCAAATTGGAAAAGATACACGTTTAAGCGGGGCTTCCACACCGGACCCTGTCGTTTTTTCTAAGATGTCCCCAACGATGCTCAATCTGAACTGGGGATTTGAGGAACAAATCATGCAGGCGACAAAAATACCAGTAGATGGATGGATTAACTTCAAAAGAGATAACGATGAAGATGGCACGAAACGCGGCAAATACGCAGAACCTGAGCCGAACGGTCCATTCCCCTATTTCATCGCCTACTATGGAGTATCGGTAAAATGGGGCAAACCCCCCGTGATTGGAGCCTATCCGGAGGGCAAGGACTACCGGGCCAAGACATGGCAGCACTCCAGCCCCCTTTTCTGGGGAGGCCAGATGCCCACCGCCTCCGAACTGGGGCGCCTCTACAGCCCGTACCAGTTTGAAGTCAAGAACGCCAACAGTGATTTCTTCCCGATTACCATCTCCAACATCCTCTCCAATGACGGCACCAGGCTCTCCCCCTTCGGAGGGCCGGGAGCCGAGCAGGTCAACAAGATTGTCGCCGCGGAGCTTCCCTTCCAGCAACCCTCCAGCCTGGCCGGCTTTGCCGGATGCCGCCTCACCCCGGGATGGTACAGGAGCGACTCCAGGGCGGCCATCGCCAAACGCTTTGCCTACCAGTCCGGCGTGCCGGGCGTAGGCATCGGCAACGCTTTTGCCGATCCCATGCTTCCTGCCGACAAGGTTTTCTCCCACAACGAAATCATGGGGGACGCCGCCCTGGGGGACTTCTGGGACCACGGCCTGATGATCAACGACGCCCTCTGGGACTCCTGGTTCGCCTCCTCCCTGGCCGCCCGTCCTTCCAGCCTTGGGGGCACGGGCAGGGAAGAACTTAAAACCGTGCTTCAGCAGGCTTTCTCTACGGACGCTTCCTCCAACAGGGCTTCAGGCATCGCCAACCGCCGCTTCATGCCCGACCTTCAGGGCAAACCCTCGGAAGCTGTCGTCGAAGAACTCGCCAGAACGGACGAAGGCTACAAGCATGCCTCCAAGTACCTCACCGTCGCCGGAGGATTCAATGTCAACTCCACCTCCCAGCGCGCCTGGGAAGCCACCCTGCTGGGGCTCAAGAAGCGCAAGATTCTCTATTCCAGGAGCGGCAGGCCCTCCGTGCTCAACAACTCCCAGACGTCCTTTTCCCGTTTCGGAGTGGCCAGCAACGACAAGTCCCACGTGGACGACTATGGTTCGATAGGGGTGACCCAGGGCATCCCGGACGGGGAGGCTATGGCGTGGTCGGACCTGAGAACCCTGAGCGACACGCAGATCAGGTCCCTGGCCCGGAACATGGTCAAGGAGGTCAAAAAGAGAGGCCCCTTCCTGAACATGTCCGACTTTGTCAACCGCCGTCTGCAGAGCGGGGAAATGGGGGTGAAGGGAGCGCTTCAGGCGGCTATTGACGAGAGCTCCATCAACAGCACGTTTGACGAACTCTCCGACATGGTGATCGCGCCCAAGGGAGGCTACCCGAACCAGGACGCGGCCAGGGGATCGGTGTATACGGCCGCCCCCGGCTACCTGATCCAGTCTGACGTGCTGGCGGTTCTGGGCAACATCCTGACGACGAGGGACGATACGTTTACGGTGCGCGCCTACGGAGAGCTGGCCAACCGCGAAGGGGTGGTGCTGTCGCGCGCGTGGTGCGAAGCGGTGGTGCAGAGGGGGATCAACTACGTGGATCCGGTGAACAGCCCGGAAACTCCGGCCCGGCAGGTCAACATGAAGAGCGGCGCGCTGGAGGATACGGAGCTGAGCGCCGTGAACAAGGCGTTTGGAAGAAAGTTCAACATCGTTTCCTTCCGCTGGCTGTCCCCCGAAGAAGTGTAGCGGAGGGAACGTGTTTCCATTCCGTTTCACGCCGCTTTCCCTTTCCGGGAAAGCGGCGCTTTTGTGTCCGGTAGAAGGAGTTCCGGCGCACCCGTTGGACAGGGAGCGCCCTCCCTCAGGGATTTTTATCCCTTAATCCCCTATTTTTCGCTTGCACATTTATTCCCATTCATGTACTTCACAAGGGATAAAAGCCCGTCAGGGGCCTGCCATCGCGCTCCGCTGCGCGGACCGATGCCCATGCCCTTCCGCATTTCCTCTATGCGGTTATCCGCCAAAGGGTTATGCAACGTATCAAAACTTTTTCATTCCCCAGAACCCAGAATATATGCGTATTTTACCCATCCTGGCCTTTACCTGCCTTTTCGGAAGCATTTCCTTCGCCCAAGGACAAAGCCGCACCCCCTCCAGGCCGGAACCGGCCCAACCGGCAGCAAATGCTCCGGCGGCCGATACTGTGGACAAGTCCCTGCCGCCAGCCGCCGTCAACGGCATCCGGTTCGTTCTGAAGGAGCCCATGTCTCTTCCTTCTCCCATTTACATGCCTATTGATTCCAAAAGGCTGGAAAAAGTGGAAATCCGCGCCGCCCTTCCGGGACGCCGCAGCGTTTACCCCAGGAGCAAGATCATTACCCTGTTCGGGGGCCTGGACCAGAAAGGCATGCCGACCAATAAACTCGTCAGCAAGCCCCTGCCGCCCGATCTTGGCTCCAAAACCCTGGCTCTGGTCGGCAAAAACAGCAAAGGGGAATTGACGCTGGATTTTATTAATGAGTCGGAACTGCCGCTGAACTGCGTTTACATCCAGAACCTGACCGGACGCACGTTCACTTTGGAACTTCCCAAACCTCCCTCGGGAGAAAAGAGCGCTATCGAACTGCCCAGCAAATCCACTTACATTTTCGGCAAGAACTCTACAGACAGCAACATTTCCCGCACCACCCCCGCCAATTTGACGTACATGACCCGTTTAAAGAACGGCAAAGTCGTCAAGGTGAAGGACAGAGGCATGATGCTGACGACCTACCCGGGACGAAAAGTGGTCATGATTATTTCCCCGGATTCCACCGGCCGCACCGTCGTTTTGACGGAACTGATGATTTTCAAGGAAAGGCCGGGGGCGGCTTCCTCTGACAAGTAAATTTTCTTCCGATATCCGGGAAGCCGGAAGTTGCTCTGGAGTATATCCGGATGATTCAGAAAAACGGGCATTGCTGCCCGTTTTTTTATTTTTCTTCTCCTGACGCCATGGATTGAGGGAATAAACCACTCCGGACATTTTTCCGGCACGGGAACAATGTCCGCCCTGTTTCCCGCGGCTCCAATGCGGCAGGCTGAGAAAGAGGTCTCGAAGCCATGCGGTTTGCCGAAAAAGTTCACCTGCCGCCTTCCGGCATCCGGGCAGGCTTAATAAACTTTGGGCACCAGGCCCTGACGGCTCATCTTATCCTCCACCTTTCGCCGGTTTTCCTCCAGACGCCGGGCGTCATAGGAATCATCCACAGGCTGGGCCTCCGGAATGTTTTCCCCGCGTCCCGCCCGGTATTGCTGCACCTGCGGGAGCACTCCTTCCACCAGTTCCCTGCATATCCAGGAAGGCAGGATATAGGTCTCCGTGCGTCCGGCCCGGCTCAGAGCCAGCCCAACAAATTTTCCGTTGACGTCAATGACCGGGCATCCGGCCCGTTCCGGGAACAAGGTCATGTCCGACTGGATAACCAAAGGGAATTCATCCCTTTTCAAGCTCATCCGGTTGCCCATGGAGTTCATCATGTCGAGACGCTTTTGCGGGAATTTCATCACCCTGGGCCTGGGCCCCGTGAGGAGTTTTCCTTCTATCACCTGGTTCCGCCGCCTTACTTCCACGGGAACCGTCTCACCGGGACGCACCCCGACCATGGCGGCACGGATGGAGTACATTCCATCCACCGGCTTTCCATTCAGCTTCATCAGCACATCGCCGGCCGTCAATCCGCTGCGGTGCGCGCCGCTTCCGGCTTCCACGCCGCCTATCATAACCCCCTCCCCGTCCCAGCGGGGATCGGAAACAATGCCGAGATAAGGCTGGTCATCCGCCCGCAGGCTGCGCTGAGCCACGGAAACGACTCCGAAGTCGCTCACATGCCCCGTGGGCGATACGGCTGCAATCACGTCCCCTTCCTTCGCCTGCACATAGGAATCCAGGTCAATGGGGGGAGCGGGAAGCCCCGGCACATCCATCATCAGCAGATCATGCTCCGGAAGGGCAAAGAGCACCTTGGCGTCATAAACCCGCCCGGAAGAATCCACCAGCATGACCGGACGCCGTTCCTTCTGGAGATCACTCAGCTTGGTAAGGACCTTTCCCTTCCCCACAACCGTTCCCAAAGCCACCTGGGTATTGCCGGCAACCAGCGCCACCACGGACTGCCCCACCGGAACAGCCACTTTGTCCCATTCCCGGAAAATCTCCTTGGCCTGGCTGTCCAGCACGCTTTTGTCCTCCGGCGCAATCATCTGGTCCGGAGGCAGGGGAGAAGCTATTTCCTGGGCACACGCGGAAGCCGCCGCGAATGCCGCCCATAAATATTTCATCATCATCCTTGAGTTTGTTCCTGGTATTTCAGGCCGGACATCAGGTCGCCGCGCCTGCCGAATGTAAGATCCGCCTTGTAAGCCGTACCTTTCCTCACCACCACCAAGGGAACGGTTTCCCCCGGACGGTGCCTGCCCAGTTCACGGAGCATATCCCGCACGGAACGCAGGCTCCGGCTGTCCATGTGGGTAATGACGTCCCCCGGCTGGATGCCGGCGGTATCCGCCGGAGAATTCACCACAACGTCTTCCACCACCACGCCGTCCACGCCCAGCACATCCATCATGGCAAACCCGAGCACAGGAGATTCGGGGTCCGCCATGGGATGAAGGCCCAGCTGGCCCCAATGCCTGCCGGAGAGCAGTTTGTCCCAGTCTCTCCTGAAAACGGAAACAGGGACATGGTTGTTGATTTTCAACATAGGGCCAATGGAGGAATGGATGCCAACCAACTTGCCGGAAAGGTCAAAGAGGGGACCGCCGGAATCTCCGCCAATCAGCGTGCATTCCGAAATAAGGAAGCGCTGCTTTCCGTCCGTGCACAATCTTCCCATGCGGATGGGCGCGCGGCGTTCCGGGTCAAATCCCTTGGAATGGCCCAGAGCCACCACAAAATCCCCCACATGAAGACTGTCGGATTCCCCCAGTTCCACATGGGGATAGTTTCCTCCGTCCATGATTTGCACCATGGCGGCATCCCGCGTGAAGTTGGCTCCCAGCACCCGGCCCTTGACTACGCGCCCGTCGGCAAAGACCACACGCATGATTTCATCGCCGCCCACGACGTGGGCCGCAGTCAAAATCAGGCCCTGCGGAGTGACAATGACGCCGCTGCCCGTCTCCCCCCCGTCGGAAACCAGAGCCACTGTAGCAGCCGTAACGCTGGAGGCCACTTTATGCACATGTTTCTGCAAATCCGCCATGGAAGAAACATTCCCCGCAAGACCCGCCCCTCCCAACAACAGGGACACAAGCCCCCCAACGACCAAGTAGCGAAAACTCGTCATTCTCAATAATGATATCATGAAATTACCGATAATCGAATGATAGGACATACCCTACTGTATAAACGTTCAAAACGGCAGAATTTTGTCTATGGATTGCGACATGACGCCTCATCTTTTGCTTAGACCATTCCGGTTATTTATGATAAAGTCCATCCCACGGATGGGGTTAAACGACAAATCAAGGAAACGACATGACGCCTCCTGGAGGGAACGCATCCAAGATAGAGAAATGTCTTCCCATTCCCGGACGGAACGCAAAAAAAGGCCCGTTCCCCGTCCATCCTACCCCGAGCTGCCGCAGGAAGATCCTGAGCCGGCCGTCATTCCCGGCCCTACCCGCAGAACGGGGAATTCCCGCAACGGTCCTTCCCGGTATGACACGCCGCCCCAGCGACGAGCCTCCCGCCCGTCTCCGAAGGGAGATTTTGAAGACAGTCCGGAAAGAGAAAAAGAAAGCCGTCCCGCGCGCGCAGGAACCATGCGCAAGCCGCGTTTCACGCTTTTCGGAGCCCTGCTGTTCGTCCTGCTGATGCCGTTCCGCTTCATCGGCTCCCTGACGCGGAATATCCGCTGGTTCATCTGCTGGCCCCTGCGCATCCTTCTGGGATGCTGCTTCGTCGGCATCGTGATCGGATCCATCCTGGTGTTCCTTTACGGCGCCATTTCCAACCGCTATGACATTTCCGAGGTAAAGAGCAACATTCCGGAACGCACGGTGATTCTGGACCGTAAAAACCGCACCATCGGCACCCTGCACGGGGAAAACCGCAAGCGGGTATCCCTTCAGGAAGTTCCTCCCATTTTTATTGATGCCCTGCTCCTGCGCGAAGACAACCGCTTTTACGACCATGGCGGCGTGGACTGGATAGGCGTGGGCCGCGCCTTTGCGCAGGTGCTCAAGCACAAGAGAGCTACGCAGGGGGCTTCCACCCTGACGATGCAGCTCGCTAAAATTACGTACAACCACCGGGAGCGCAACCTGCATTCCAAACTGACGGAAGTGGCTCTGGCGAAACGCATTGAAGCCACTTACACGAAGGATGAAATTCTGGAGACTTACATCAACCGTATTTTCTGGGGGCACACCTTCCTGGGCATAGCGGCGGCGGCGCGGGGATATTACGACAAGGAACCCCGGGATTTATCCCTGGCGGAATGCGCCACCCTGGCCGGTATTATTTACGGCCCAAATGACTTTTCCCCCATCAAACACCCGGAAGAAGCCAAAAAAGTGCGCGATATCGTCCTTGGCCTGCTGAAAAACGAAGGCAAGATTACGGAAGTGCAGTATCAGGCGGCCCTGGCGGAGCCTATCGCCACCCGGACGCCCCAGTCCCGGTCTGAGGAAAATTACGCCATGGGGCTCGTGCGCCGGGAGCTGGACGCCATTCTGGAGGAAGAAGACATCCGCCTGGGAGGGCTGGTGGTTCACACCACATTGGACCTTGATCTGCAGAACGCCACGCTGGACGCCATCAACAAGCACATGGACGCGCTGGAAGCCCGCAAGGATTTCAAGAAGCATCTGGCCTCCCTGCAGGCCAGGCGGGAAAAAAGGGGCATCCTGAAAAACAAGCTGACCACCAAGGCGGAATATGAGGCCTCCCTGGCCGCCTGGAAGGCGCTCCCTGCGGAACAGAAGGAAAAGACGCAGCCGCCGATGCCTAATTATATCCAATCCGCCGCCGTAGTCATGGACAATGCCACAGGGGCTCTTCTGGCCGTCGTCGGCGGCCGGGACGCGGAAGAATCCAAGCTGAACCGCGCCATTCAGTCCAGGCGGCAGACCGGCTCCCTGTTCAAACCGTTCATTTACGCCACGTTTTTCCAGCAGGGCAATTCTGCGGATACCCGCATTTCGGATGACAGGATTGCGTACGGGGAAATACGCGGAGCCGCCAACTGGTCCCCCCGCAATTCGGACGGAACGTACCGGGGCATGAAGCCGGCCTCCTTCGGTCTCATCCTTTCCCGCAACACCATGTCCGTGCGCATCGGCAACCGCGCCGGCTTGTCCAATGTCATTCAATCCGCACAACTGGCGGGCTTTCACGGAAATATTTCCCGCACCCCGGCCCTTTATCTGGGCACGTGGGAAGCGTCCCCTCTGGACATCGCCAGCGCCTACAGCGTTTTTGCCAACGGGGGCGTACGCCCCACGCCATACATCATTGACCATATTACGGATTCGCAGGGCCAGCCGCGCTTCGCCATCACCAAAAGCAAGCGCACCGTCTATTCCCAGCGGGCGGCGAACATAACCTCTTCCATCCTCCAGCAGGTCTGCAAGCCCGGAGGCACGGCAGGAAAAATTACCGCGCTGGGCTTTAAATCCCCCTGCGGCGGCAAAACCGGAACCACGAATAATTATACGAACGCTTGGTTCGCCGGATATACGTCCAACCTCACCTGCAGTGTCTGGGTGGGGTTCGATTCCTCCACCAAAATTCTGGAAAAAGGCTACGGAGGCACCCTGGCCCTGCCCGTCTGGGTGGATATTATGCTTGCCGCCCAGAAGGAAGGCTATCCCGCCAACGCCATCCGTACGCGTCCCGGTTCGGAAGGGCAGGCCGTACTTGTCTGCCGGGTACGCCAAGACTGCGTATTTTGAAACATCCGCAGGCTACCAGGCCCCCGCCAACATGTGTGAACAGCACATTCCCATGGCGGAACCGGATTCGGAAGAGAGCATTCCCTATGCGGAACCGCTGGACGGCAGCGACGATAACATCCCCCTGGCCGAACCCGTGGAAGAAACGGACGGCATCCCCTACGCCACCCCCATCTGATTGCTTATTTTTTCCTTATGATTTCCCCATTTTTCCCCTGGTTCCTGGCCTTTCTTCTGCTGATCGCCTGCGTGGCGCTGCTGGTTTTGCTGCTGCGGTACCGGGACCGCTCCGTCCGCCTCGAAGCGGAATCCCGCTCCTGGCAGGAACGGGCGGAAGACAGAACACAAATGCTCCGCCGGGCGGAAGAAGTGCTGAAAGATTCCTTTGCCGGCATCAGCGCGGAAGTCCTCCGGAACTCGGAAAAACAATTCCTGAATCTGGCGGAAACGCGTCTGCAAAGCCAGCGCCAGCAGGCCAATCATGACCTGGATTCCCGCAAACAGGCTATTGAGTCCATGCTGAAACCGGTGAGCGAATCCCTGAAACTGGTCCAGTCCCGGCTGGGAGAGATGGAAAAGGAACGCGTGGGCGCCTACACGGACCTGAAAACGCAAATCCGCTATATTCTTTCCGGCAATGAAGCCCTGAAAAATGAAACCGCCAGGCTTTCCCAGGCTCTGCACCACAACAGCGTTCGCGGCCAATGGGGAGAGCTCCAGCTGCGCCGCGTGGTGGAACTGGCGGGAATGGTGGAGTACTGCGATTTCACGACTCAGGAAACCCGTTCCAGAGAGGAGGAACGGATACGGCCGGACATGGTCATTCACCTTCCTGGAGGCCGTTCCATCATCATTGACGCGAAAGCGCCCATGGCTTCCTACCTGAATGCTGGGCAGACGGAGAATCCGGAAGAGCGCAGCCAGTGGATGGCACGCCATGCCGCGGACGTCAGGAGGCATTTGCAACAATTAAGCGCCAAGAATTACTTTGCCCAGTTTTCCCCATGCCCCGAATTCGTCATTATGTTCCTGCCCGGGGAATCCTCCTTCCAGGCGGCTCTGGAAGCAGACCCCTCCTTGATTGAATTCGGCGCGGAGAACAGAGTTATTCTTTCCACTCCATCCACCCTGATTGCCCTGCTGAAAGCCGTCGCTTACGGATGGAAGCAGGAGCAGCTGGCGGATAACGCCAAGAAAATTTCGGAAGCGGGAGCGGACCTGTACAATACCTGCTCTATTCTTTCCGGTCATTTTTCCTCTCTGGGCAAGAGCCTGAACCAGGCGGTAGCCCAGTACAACAAAACCGTTTCCTCTTTTGAACACCGGTTCATCCCCCGGGCCCAAAAGTTGAAAAACCTGGGCGTCACCTCCACGAAAGAACTTCCCCGCTCCCTGGAAGATATTACTGAACAGGCCAAATCTGCGGATGTTCCGGATATTCCGTCCTGAAAGAGCAGCAACAATATGGCTTTTTCTCTTCCTGCCCCTCCCGGAATTTTCAACAATTCCTATGCGCGGCAACGGGAAACGGCAGGCTGCTTTCATCATGCAGCCGGGCAGATAATTCCCCCGCGGCGGCGCACACCGGCACCCGGAAAGCGTCCAGAGCGGAACGGGAACTGTAGCCCCACCCCACCAGAATAAGCCGTGTTCCGGCGTTCACGGCCGTGTTGCCGTCATGGGCGGAGTCCCCCACCATGCACACCTGCGCCGGCTCCCTGCCCCAGGAACGGACGATGGACAGCAGGGAGTCAGGTTCCGGCTTACGAGGAAAGCGTTCGGAAAAACCCATCACCTCCCGGAAGGGAATTTCAGGCAGGATATGGCGCACCAGCGGAACTGTAACCGCATGGGGCTTGTTGGATAAAACGCCCAGAGGATAGCCTTCTCCAGCCAGGGACAGCAACATTTCCCGGATACCGGGGTACGGAACCGTGCCCTCCTGCCAGGTGTGCGGGTATTCACGCATGAATCCCTGGTGCACCGCTTCAAAAGCTTCCTCCGGCACATTTCCGTTGAAATAGCCTTTCAGGGAAGCCAGGCAAAGCTCCCGGGCGCCCTTGCCCACCATTTCCCGGATGGCGTCCACGGAATGCTCCGGATACCCCAGCGCTTTCAAGGCCAGGTTCAGGCCGCGGGCGATACCGGGAATGGAGTCCACCAGCGTCCCGTCCAGGTCAAAAACAAAACCCGTTTTCATGGATTCAATGGCAGAACCCCCGTTCGGAAGTTTCCACGAATTGGATGATTCTCCTCAGGCAGGCATTTTCCGCATACCCCGAATGCCGCAGTTCCTCCAGAGCTTCATGAACGGTCAGCTTTTTATTGACGAAGAGCTTTTTATAGCACATGCGCACGGCTTTCAGGTCTTCTTCGGAAAAGCCGCGCCTCTGCATGCCGATGGAGTTAACGGAGCGCGTTACGGCCGGGTGGCCCTCCACGATCGTGTACGGCAAGACATCCTGGCTCACGCGGGCCATCGCCCCCACCATGGCATGTTCCCCGATGCTCACAAACTGGTGTACGGCGCAACATCCCGCCAGAATGGCGTAATCCCCCACCGTAACATGGCCGGCGGCGGTAGCGAACCCGGAGAAAATCACATGATTGCCGATCTGGCAATCGTGCCCGGCATGGCAGGAAACCAGGAAAAGGTTGTTATTCCCTATCCGCGTCGCGCCGCCAATGTCCGTAGCCCGGTTGATGGTGGCGTTTTCCCGGAAGACGTTGTTATCCCCCACTTCCAGATAAGTCGGCTCTCCCTTGTATTTCAAATCCTGGCTTTTCAGGCCGATGACGGAAAACGGGAAAAATTCGTTGCCGCTGCCGAAGGAAGAAGGACCGTCGATAACCACATGGCTGTGCAGCACGCAGCCGGGCCCCAGTTTGACATGTTCCCCGACAACGCAAAAGGGACCGATTTTAACATCATCCGCGATCTCTGCAGCAGGATGCACTACTGCCGTTGGGTGTATTTCTGGCATGGCTGAAACAAGTATGAAACAAATTCAGGTGATTAAAAGCCTAAACCCCGCACGGCCGCCTTTTTATCACATTTGGCCGGAAGCGGCCGCATAAGCCTCCATCTCAGGCAGCCAGGGAATCAGCAGAACGTAGATGAGTTGAAGGCACAGAATGACCAGCGCCAGCGTCATCACCACTTTGCGGGGCGTCAGGGGGCTGTTCAGCACATCCGTAGTCCCCAGCTTCCTGTCCCAGGGAGTGAAGCCGAAGCGGCGCACCCACCACCAGGAAAAGAACAGGGCCAGCAGCATCAGGGAAGGAGCAAAACACCCCAGGCCAAGCACCATGACGAACAGGGAGCGCCGGAATGCCGTGGGGAAAGAAAGGCGCCTTCCCCGGTAGTCCCTGACGGAAACGCCCAGCATGGCTTTTCCCGGGGTTGTTCCCAATGTACCAAGAAAGGCAGTTTCAACGAGAACCATCGGGAGGCAGAGGTAAAGCAGAGCTTCATAGGAACCAGGAAGGAAACCGGGATTGAAAGCCAGGCCGGAAACTCTGAGCACGGACAAATACAGCGTCATGTGCATCATGATATCCGCCATTCTGCCGAGAAAACGGACGTACGCATACGGAACCACCAGCGGCGCTCCCTCCTCCGAGGCCGTCCCCCCTTCTTCCTGCGGGCAATCCGCATCCGCGGCAAGCGCCGGAGCCTGCTCTTCCCCTGCGTTTTCCAGTCCCTCTTCCTCCCGGTTCCGCCGTTCTCCTTCTCCCCTGCTGACGGCACCTGCCCCCTTCAATGCCGGAAGGTCACGGATACATACCCATTCCGGGCACCCGGCATGCCACGCCCGGGCGTTTTCCGGAATGAGGCCCGCCTCCAGCATGGAAATGACCTCCACTTCCGGCAGAGGCCCCTTCTGTTCATGACCCTGAATCCAGTAAATATCCATAGGAGATTCCTGTTACATACTGCGCAGGGAGCGGGCCGGATCCTGGCGCGCCGTGATCAGGGCAGGAATGATGGATGCCACCACAACCATGACAAAAGCTTTCACCGCCTGCCATGCCAGCTCCGCCCAGTCAATCACCACCGGGATATTCGCCGTGCCGTGGAAGGCCACGGGGAACGGGTCAAAGCCTATTCCCGCAAGAAAACCCTGAATCTGCATGCGGTATTCCAGCACCAGCAGCCCCAGCCCTACCCCCAGGAGGGCTCCCACAAAACCGATGATGACGCCCTGCCACAGGAAGACGCGCACCACCTGGAACGGAGTGGCTCCCAACGCCTTCATCACGGCGATTTCCTTTTTCCTCTGGATGGAAACGGTAAACATCACCGCCATGATGCAAAAAGCGGAAATCAGGGAGATGAAGGACAGGACAAAGCTCATCATCATGCGCTCCTTCTGCATCAGTTCAAACCACGCGTTAAAACGGTCATGCCAGGTTTCCAGCGTCCATGCGGAAGAAGGCTTCTCCTTTTCCAGCGCCTGCATCACGGGAGCCAGCATCGTTTCCACATGGTAAGGATCTTCCACGCGCAGGGCCACGGCCTGCACCACGTCATCCTCATACCCCAGCAATTCCTGGCCGATGACCAGCGGAATGAACAAGTCAGGGCTGGGCGTATGCTGGGAAGCCCGGTAAATTCCAATCACCTCCAGGTCCTTCGGCATCACCAGCTCCTTGATCTTGCGGAAACATTCCATATCCGCCTCATTCCTTGCCCCGGCCTTGAAACCGCTCAAAACGGTTTCCCATTCCTTCCGCGTGCCCTGCGGAAAGGCCACCCTGCCGTTGTCCGCAAGCTCTCCGTCGTTCAGCACGGCAAGCAGATCCATCAGGCAGGAACGTTCCGCATCCCTGCGCGGGACGGACAACAGCCCGTTAAGCAGGGAAAAGGCCCTGTCCACGGAGGCTCTGTCGGCCGTTTCACGCTCTCCCTCCGTCTTCAGGGATTTACCCCACTCCTTCAAATCCTTGAGTTCCCGCGCGTTTTTCTCCGCCAGCATCGGTAGCTCCGTCTGCTGGTAGGCGTGGGAAATTTCCTGGAAATTGCGGGTCGTATAAACCCGGATAACATCCCCCACCTTCAATCCCATATTCTCCGCCACAATGGAGGAAACCACAGCTTTTTCCCCCATGTCCAGTTCCGCATCGCCGGCGACCACCAAACGCTTCAAATCCTCCAACTGGGCGGCGTTTTCCGTATCAATGGCCCGGAAAAAGCAGGGCCTCTGCCGCCCCTGCACATCCGCCAGCGCATAGTCTTCTATCAGGGCGTAGGCGGACTGGACGCCGGGAACGTGCCTGAGTTTCTCCCCCAAATCCAGCCAGTCCGGAATCACTTCCCTCACGCCGAAGTCGTTCCGGTAACATACCTGGACGTGCGGGGAGTGCGCAAACAGATTCCCCTGAATTTCCTTCTGGAGGCCTCCCATGACGGACAACACGACGATGAGCACCATTACCCCCAGAGAAACGCCCAGCAGGCAAATCAGGGTAATAATGGAAAAGAAAGTCCGCAACGGGTTCAAATACCGCAGCGCCAGGCTCAGGCTGATGTACCGGCTCAATAGGTTCTTCATGAATAACGCGGCACACCTTGCCTGATTGCGCTCCCCTTTCCAAGCCTAAAACATGTTCCGGAAAACGGGCGGCCTTTCTTCTGCCGCGCAATCAGGCAGAAAAGGGACATCCCATCTTTTCCTGCGTTGGGAACTTTCCTGTGCCCCGCGCCCGGAAAACATCCTGCGCCAGAATATATTTTCTGCATGCAAAAGGATGGAAAAAACAGGAGAAAATCATCATATCTTGTTGACTTCTATTTTTATAGGTGTATCCATAGGTTTAATTGCTAAATGGCGCACCTTATCACAAAATTATTGTTGATAAACAGAAATTATTTAAAGATAGCCAATTAGAATGAAATCTAACTTTTCCATCTGCAACAGCGTCCGGGGCAATCATCATCTTGGTTTTACCGTTACGCCGGTTTTACAGAAGAGGGAGGGCGAATCGTCCGTCTCCTTTTCCTATAATCATGCAGCTCCGTCCTATCCCGGAGACGTGATGCCGGAAACCTCCAAACAAATTCAAGTAGGGGAAGGCGGAGGGGATACCCGTCTGTACGTACTGACGGCCACCGGCACGGTGGATGACCAGGCCACGATTTCAGTAGCGGGGCAAAGCTATACGTCACCCTCAGGCGCCGGAGTAAGAATTAACGGCAGCTTCTCCGACCTCAAGGCCGGATTTTATACAGTATCCGTCTCCCACATCAACATTGACTATCCTCCCAGGGGGAATGTATCCTTCCTCAATTGCACCGTAGGCCCGGCCAGCGCCATCTCCATCACGCCTGATGAGAACGACCCGCCGCAGGAATGCGATTGTGATTGCCCGCCGTGCTCCTGCAATTCGGACGGTGAAACTACTCCCGGAGGCGTCCCCTCCAGCAGCAGCGCCCCAGTCAGCGGCCGCTCCTCCTTGCGCCACTTCTTTTCCAATCTGACCACAACCTCCGGAGGAAGCGGGGTGATGCGGCAATCCTCCGTTAATGGCATGGCCTGGTCAGCGCAGTTCGGCGCGTTCCGCGGCATATCCCACATGCCGGCGGGACGTCTGGAAATTTCAGCCCACCGCTCTTTCTCCCCGGATTTATTCTCCCCGGCAGGTTTGGCCCTGCGGCATCCGCTAGCCACCTTCCTCGCGCTGCCGGAAGGGGGCATGGCGCCCAACACGCTGGTTGCTTTGCTGGATGGGGCCAGTTACACCAACTACATGCTTGACGGCACGGGAAGCGCGTTTTTCCCGGTAGGCGCATCGGGCATCACAACGACCATCCTAGCCCCCGTCCCGGCCATGAGCAGGGAAGCGGAGGCATGCAACCTTGAGCAGGCCGCCTTCATCCGCGCTTCTTATGCGGGAGGAGGCTCCGTCTTTTACTCTCTTTCCACAGGGCAATGCGAAGGCTATATCTCCGCGGGCGGGTATTTGATGACCGCATCGGAAGCCGAAAATTACCTAGTGATTGTTCGTGGCGAACACGGCGTTATCCGTCAAATATGGAACACCTGGGATGGGCTGGCGGATGTGCTCCCCCTGGAAGGAGGAGGGTATGCCATCAGCATTTATCCGCCCGCGCAGGTCATGGAACCGGAGGAAGAAGGAGCCCTATTCACCGTTGAAGGGACTCCGGCGAAAATCTTCACCGTGACGGGAGACGAAGCTTTGCAAACCCTCGTCATCTCTGAACGCGACAACACGTTGCCGGCCACTGTACCCGACTTCGTGACCAAATGGACATGGTCGCAAGAAGCCTGGAGCATGGCGGAAGGAACAGGAGAAGATGCCGTTGAAACGCGGAGGGAACGCCTTCAACCGGAGGAAGATTCGCAGGAAAACCGCTACCGCGTCCTCACCCGTCTGATGAAAAACAATGTGGTGGCCTCCTGCACGCTTGAGGAATATGAAACGACCATCACCGGAGAACACCTGCTGAGCCGCACGGAAGGGTACGGAGCCGAAGGGGCGTTGACTACTGTTTACTCCTATGATGACTCCGGCCGGCTTATCTCCTCTGCTTCTCCCAACGCGGGGGAACACAAAACCGTCTACGACGCCGCAGGACGCCCGGTGCTGGAAAACAGCCCATGGGGAGCCAACGGATTGCGGACAGTAAGCACAAAGTACCGTGACAGCGCCGCAGGCTACACCAGTGAACCGGCTGAAATAAAAATCCAGCTCTCTACCGTTTCCGCAGTCAACACATTAAGCCTTGAGGTATATACCTATACGGAAGAAAACCATGTCAAACGCGTGGAAAAGCGTGAAACGGCGGCAGGCTCTTCCGTCACGCAGCTCAGCGTTACGGAAACCTGGCTGGCCGGCGCGCCGAATGCCTTCGCGGCGGGACGCCTCAAGATGGAACAGGCCGTCAACGGCGTACAGACTCATTATACCTACGCCCCAACCACAGATCATGGGGCCCTCTACAGCGTCACGGCGGAAACGCGCATCAACGGAGAACCCGTTCCCGGCCAGTCAACCCGCCGCGTCAGCTACATCACCGCTGAAGGAAACACCGCAAGGGAAGAAAACCTCGTCCTGCTCCCCACGGGCGAGTGGAGGCAAACCGGCGGCGCTTCCTACTCTTACGACCTTCTCAACCGCCGTGTGGAAACGGTGCGCGACAATGGCCGCACTTCTTCCCGCGCCCTGACCTGCACAGGAGAACCCCTTTGGGAAGTTGACGAAGACGGCGTACGCACGGATTACGCTTATAACACTGCCCGGCAGCTCATTGAAACCACGCGCAGCGAAATAAACGACGGGACTGACGTCGTCACTCCGGAAACGATCACGGCGTATGAACGCGATGCGGCAGGGCAGATAATAAGCGCGACGACCCACATCGGGCCGATGCGGACAACCGAGGAAACTGCCTATGACCTGCTGGGTCGCGTGACCCGCAAAACCGATGTGCTGGGCCGCGTCACAACAACCAGTTACAGCGAAGACGGACTGACGGCTACGACAACCACGCCATCAGGGGCGACGCTCGTCAATACATACAACACAGACGGGAGCATCGCGCATGAATCCGGCACAGGGCAAAGGGAGCTCTACCACATTTATGATTTTATCAGAGGCCTGCGCCACACCACCCGGCTGGCGGATAACACAACCATCCTGAAACAGGACATTCGGGACGGCTTTGGACAAACCATTACGCTGACTTCTCCCACCACCCTGGAAAACACCTATCTCTATACCCGCAGCGTTTACAATGCGCTGGGCCAGCTCACCCGCCGCACGGAAGGAAACCAGGCCCCGGTGGCGTATGAGTATGACAGCATGGGAAATCCGGCCAGGCAAACCGTTGTGCTCGACTCGGCGTCTCCGGCGGATGCGGCAAAAAACCGCATCCAGACTTTCCAGACAGCCTGGGAAGAACGTGAGGACGGCGTCTATCAAACCGTCGCCGCTACCCGCAACAATGCGGCGGGCAACATGTTAAGCAGCGCTGTCAAACGCCTGGTTACGGAATCCGCCGTTCTGCAAAACAGGCAAATCACCATCGACGAACGCGGCCATGAAAGCATCCGGTGGACCGAATATGGGCAGGGCGCGATGCGCGTGGAAAAAAGCAGCGTGCCCACCTCCGACATTACAGCTTCCGCTACCGTCGTGGACGGCTTCACAACTTCAGAAACGGATAATCGGGGAATCGTCACCGCCTTCACCCGCCGCTACACGGAAACCGGCATCGTCCGGACGGTCACGGATGGCAGGGGAAACGCTTCCACCACTCATACAGACATTGCCGGCCGCCCGATTGCCGTAACTGATGCTGCCGGCAATACGACAACCACGACCTATTGCGCGACCAGCGATAATCCCTCTGCCGTCACAAATGCCCTGGGCAACACGGCCAACTATGCCTACGATATCAGGAACCGTAAAACAGCGGAATACGGTACGGCCATCCAGCCGGCCCTGTTCGCCTGGGATGACGCGAACCGCCTTATCAGCCTCACCACCTTCCGCATAGACGAAGAAACGATCATTTCCGACCCATCCGACCTTTCCGGCGGAGACACTACCGTCTGGACTTACCATGACGCTACCGGGCTGGAATTGGGCAAAATTTACGCCAACGGCCGGGGAACCGTCCGGTCCTACGATGCCAACAACCGCCTTGCCACGGAAACGGACGCGCGCGGCATCGTCACTACCTATACATGGAACGCGGCGCAAGGCCTTCTCACAGGAATCGGCTTTTCCGACGGCACGCCGGAACAGGCCTTCTCCTACAACATCCTCGGCCAGCTCACGCAAGTGACGGACGCCTCAGGCATACGTACCTTCTCTTACAATGAATACAGCGACCCCATACAGGACAGCGTCACGGTGAATGGCGCCGTTTTCCCTCTCGTGGAAACCCTGGACGGCTACGGTCGCAGCATCGGCTACATCCTCAAACGCGGCGCCGGCGGCAATGCCCAAATCGCCTCCTGGGGCTACGCGCCGGACGGGCGCATCAACAGCGCGGGCTTCATGCACAGCGGCCAGAACCGCATCTTTGAATATAACTATCTGGCAGGAAGCAATCTGCTGGAAACCTTGACGATGCCCAACGGCATGACGCTGGAACAAAGCTATGAAGCCAAACGTGACCTGCTGGCGGACATGGACTATAACCGCGGAACAACCCTCGTCTCCCGCCGCGCCTATGCCTATGACGCCCTGGGGCGGCCAACCGTCCGCACCCTCCTCCGCCAGGGAACCACACGCCGCGACGTCTTCTCCTACAACGGGAGAAGCGAGCTTGCAGCGGCCACCCTCGGCACGGACGCTTACGCCTATGACTATGACAACATAGGCAACCGCAAGACAGCGCGGGAAATAGAGGAGGAATTCGCTTACACGGCCAACGAACTCAACCAGTACACAAGTATTGAGCAATCCATTCCCGACTCTTCCCTCTCCCCCCGGGAACAGCCTTTTGTCCCCACCTATGACGCTGACGGCAACCAGACGAAAATCAGGACCGCTACCGGCGTCTGGACGGCGGAATACAACGCGCTCAACCGTCCCGTGCGCTTCACCCGCACGGCGGAGGACGGCACGGTGACCACCGTCACCGGCGACTACGACTACATGGGACGCAGGATCTTCAAAAAAGTGGAAACCACCGTCGCCGACCCTGAAACGGGAGAAAGCACGACATCCGTCATCCTGAACCACCGCTACCTTTACCGGGGCTATCTGCAAATCGCGGCCCTCGACCTCACGCGAACGACGCTCAACGCCTTATGGTACATCCTGTGGGACCCGACGGAACCCGTCGCCACGCGTCCGCTGGCTATCCAGACGGCGGGCAGCTGGTTTGTCTACGGCTGGGACTTGACCAAAAACGTGATGGAACTCTACAAGAGCAACGGAACCATCGCGAATTCCTACACCTACGCCCCCTTCGGCGAAGTCACGCAAAGGGGCAACATCACCAATCCCCTCCAATGGAGCAGCGAGGCATATGATGCCGAGCTGGGGATGGTATATTATAACTTTCGGTTCTATAATCCCGTGGATGGAAGGTGGACTTCGAGAGATCCGATTATAGACGAAAGAAGATGGAATGTGTACTCATATGTTTATCAGGCGCCTTTAAGTTCCTACGATATCATTGGTCTTCAGGCTCCTGGATACGAAGGTGCTTTGACTGTTGCTATTATCAATCAAATACAGGACAGAGATCGTATTGTTAACTCTGCTGCTCACCAATATTGTGATAATTACAATAAATACAAGGATTCTAAATGTTGTGATGGCGAGGGAAGAATGGTATCAGACCCCTATATACCCAAAGCTTGTGACATGTGCCACAAATTTGTTGACAAATATTCGGAAAATGGAAAGGTGATTAAACCTGTCGAATGTGTAGCAGAATGTCTATCCGAAGCGGAAGCCGGAATGCAAAAGATAGGTAGATGCAAAGATAGAAATACGCAAAGATTAATTAATCATGTTTCTTGCTATATTAATTGTGGATTTTATCTGATTTCTTCTAAAGCAATAGGCACTCCGGAAGGTGGATGGAAGATGGGATTTGAAGAACTTTTACCTGACCTCATTGAGACAAAAATTATTGAACCAACAAGCAAACAAATTGAAAATCAAGGAAGAGAAATACAAAAAGCTTTGGACTGCAATCCATATTGTTCAAA
>OHBD01000493.1_pt1 | contig 23071 bp, 25 predicted proteins | sample 1577291 | NCBI WGS metagenome assembly OHBD01 (sample SAMEA3879572, study PRJEB24766) | human gut metagenome | biome: human-associated habitat; feature: feces | place: USA | collected 1985/1987
CTGGTCGTGGTTGCCATTGCACCATTACTGTCAATGGAAGTTTTCTGTTTCTCTGCCTGCTTCTTTGCCCATTCATAATAAGGATTCTGCAACACATACTTTTCAGAAGTGTTACCAGCTCCATCCGTCACTGTAATCTCAATCTGTTTTGTTTTAAAATCCTTCTGCGTGAGCTGTACCCTGAGTTTCCCATCATTCAGATTTGTATAAGTGGTGCCATTAACTGTCACAGAAGCAATACCAGAAACGGTATCATTTCCCTGAATCGTCAGTACACCATCTGTCAGAGATGCAGAAAGCGTAGGCTTTTCTGTGTCATAACACTTAATAGAACGATTCTGCTCATACACCTTTCCATCACCATCTGTCACACGCACATAGACCGTCTGATTACCAGTAATGGAAATACTTCCATTCCCTGTCACATCCTGCCAGCTTCCGTCTTTCCCAGCTTTCGCTTCAATTTTTGTGATAGAAAATCCTTCTGGCATATGACTGGCATCCACAGTAATTGCAACTGTCGTTTCTCCCTGTCTCCAGCCATCTGGCTTTTCAATCGTAATTGCGGGTGCTGTATTCTCTGCTGCTAACACACTCTGTGTCTGCAACATAGGCGATGTCAGGCAAAGAATCGTTGTTGCCGCAAGCAATCCTTTTTTCACGCTATTTTTAGATTTCTTCTGTTTCATCTTCTCTAAATTCATCATCAGACCTTGTTTCCTCCTTCTGTATTTCTACCCTGCCGGGCAGTTCATTTTTCATTCTCTTTTTGAAAGCTTCCAATTCCGGAATACTCATATCCATTGCACGGATAATTCTTACAATTTCCAGATTTTCCGCTTCTGTTTTTGCAATCTCCGCAGCCTTGAACCGCTTTAAATCTGCTTCATATCTGGCTTTGGAGGCTTCCATTTTCGCTTTGGCTTTCTCATAATCCGCCATTGCTTTTTCAAGACTTTTCATCGCTTCTCCTTTCCGGACGGCTGATGCAGCCGCCCTTTTTTCTTACCATCGTCCAAATCCATAGAAATGGCTCTGCCAGTATGGGGAATTGATGGACGTATACTGCACCGGATGTCCACAATGGATCATCTGACCATTGCCCACATAAATTCCAATATGCGTTACCGGGACTCCTGCATCATAAGTACCTGTAAAGAAGATCAGATCTCCTGGCTGTGCTTCTGACTGAGATACCGGCGTGCAAATGTCATATAATCCTTGTGCTGTTAATCTTCCTGTATTCCTTACACCCGAATGTGTCAGGCAGTAACTTACGAATCCAGAACAGTCAAATCCACTTGGCGAATATCCACCCCACACATATGGTGTTCCAAGATATCTCGCTGCTTCATTTAACAAACGCTGTGCTGCTTCACTGGTATATTCATTGCCGCCAAATCCTGCCCCTTCTCCTGTTTCCAGATAAAAGATCGGGTTTAACCGCTCTCCATTTTTCAGAAGTTCAATATGAAGATGGCTTCCTGTGGAATTTCCAGTATTTCCTACAAGACCTATCTCATCACCTTTCGTGACGGTTGCTCCTGCAGATACACTCCGGCTGCTTAAATGTGCATACCGCAGTTCATAGCCTTTACTGTCCTTGATAACAACATAATTGCCATAGCTGTCGTTATAAGCAGAAGTTGTAACTGTTCCGGTCAGCCCTGCCATTACTTTTGTCCCCTCCGGTGCTCCGATATCCATCCCATTATGAAGCTGATTTGCTCCTGATATTGGATGAATCCTGTATCCATAATAGCTGGTCACACTGGAATACCAGTTAAAATCAACCGGTGTCGCAAACATCTGCAAGTTGCCTTTTGTATCGTTGTAGGCACTGAACAGTTCTTTCTGGAAAAATCCCAGCCTGTCCTGACAGATTGACATCAGGTTTCCACTATTTAAGGTGACATTCAGCACATCTACATCTCTTGTCCTGGTCACTTCTACTTCATTGCTTCCATTATCATCTGCCAGATAACATTCCCATGTTTGATGTCCATGTGCAGATGCTGCCGCATGACTGTCATAATAGACATCAAACTGTACACCGTATCTTGCGAAAGCTCCGGTATCTTCTACCGTATATTCGACACCATTCATTACCACCTTTGTTCCCATTGGAACAAACGGATTGGAAGCATCTACCGCTAAGGTATGATTGGCAGTTGGATATGCTCCACTGGCAGTCGGTCCTCCGCTCCAAATACCACAACAAATTGGGCAGTTACAATACCCACTGGTCACAACCTGTCCCAAAGATTCTCCCACCCTCACCGTTGCTGTCTCCGTCACGGTTTCATTCACTGCTTCCGTAGTCAGATGATATTGCTCTGCAAACAAGGCATCCAGCTCCGGCTTGACCTGTTCAAAAGTAAATTCTTCATACTTTGCAGACAGATAACTGATCAGAATAAACGGATCATGCTCAATAGGTCCGATATCATATCGGTATTCCTCATGTCCCGGTTCTTCAGATTCCATGTTGTTGATCCGCTCCTGCAGATTAGCTTCCAGCTGTGTGTAATACAGTTCCGCTTCCCGGATTGCCTGATCCGATGACAGATAACTGGTTCCGGTATAAGTGATCACATTTTGTAAAAACACTGCAGAGCATGACGTGACATTCGTTATGATCAGAAACATCAATCCGATCAGAACTGCTACACTGATATACACCTTCCGGTTTTCTTTAAAGAAGTTGGTGACTTTGCCGCCAATCTTCTTGATATAATCAATCGTACCTTTTGTAGCTGTTCCTACTGTCTGTTCACTTCGCTTCGCTTTGGCATAATCCCGTTTGATCTGTTGCTTCTGAATCTGTTTTTTCAGTTTCTTCTGCTCCTGACGGGTTGCCGCCTGTGTCTGTTTCTCTTCCTGTCTTTCAAGTCTGCTTCTTTTTCTGGATGCCCTCTGTTTCCTGCGTCTGGCACTTCTCTGTTCCAACCGGTAAACACCTTCGCCACTTTCTTCTAACTTATGGGCACCTTCTACCGCCGCATTATCGTCTTCATTTTTGCTGATCTCACGGTGCAATGCTACGGAAGTTGCACTTCCTGCTTTCTTAACAGCAGAAATTTTTTCTGTTTTCACAGATTCCCCTTCGCCAAACTTCAAGCGGGATTTCTTCTTTCCAGGAGCTTCCCCTTCATTTGCCCGATAGACCTGTGCCTTCTTGGAATGCTGCTTAGCTTCCTTTTTCTTTTTTGCTTCCTCATAAGAAAACTTTTTGGCTTTTTCCTTCTGTTTTTGATGGCGGAAATTGACTCCATCCGTATCCATCTGGTTCAATTTCTCCATATCTTTGTCATTTTTCACAGAAGCACCAGTTTCCTCATAAGCAAATTTCAAACGCTGTTTTTGTTTTGGCTTTTTGCTGCCGCCGGTCTGATTTCTCCGGCTGTCTCCTCTGTTTTCTGATAGATCAGCACGTTTTTCTTTCAGTCTCCCTGACTGTCCGGCTTTAGATTTTCCTGCAAGTCTGGATTCTTTTCCGACTTCAGCACGAATCCTTTTCCGGTTTTGCTGTTTTCTATTTTGTCCAAAATTCTCACTTTGCTTCTCTGTCCGTATCAGTTCCGGTGCATCTCTGGATTTTTGCACAGAGGGACGAATATTTTTCCCACTCCGTTCAGACTGGCGGGAAGACTTATCCACAAGGCTTAATTCTTTTTCCCCCTGTTTTCCTCCCATCTGCACATCACTGGCACGGTTACTGACACGAACAGAAGATTTATCCGTCAGGTTTTCTTCCACCAGACCATCCTTGGTCATCTTCTGGACTTTCTTATCCCTGACTTTCATTCTCTGTTCTGCCACTACTTACTCCTCCTTCTTCGGATACCCTTTCCCTGCCTGTAATAAACAGAGAAAAGCGATGCCAAAAACAGCACCGCCACTAAAAGTTAATACATATGAAATTGCTCGTAACATTGTTTTCTCCTTTGATTTAACCTGCTTCAGAAGTTTCCTCCAAGCGGGTTGTCATGATTTTATAGAGGGAATTCTTCGGAAATCTGTCTACGAATGGGATAATGACATTTCCATAGAACAGAAGTCCTTCCCCCTCATTACTGTTGGTTACATAGGACAGCTGGGTTGGTGAGATATTCAGCTGTTTTGCCAGAATCTGCCTGTCTCCGGAAGCCTGGTTGAGCATATAAATGAAATCAGAGTTTTCAAAAATATTCTCGATTTCCCTGGAAGCCAATAAATCTTTGATATTCTGTGTTATCTGATTGTTATTATCAGGCGGCTTTTTATCCACCTCTCTGGGACTTTCGCCCATTTTCATCAGCGTGTCATTTCACGCTCAGCATAGCATATCTTTTTACCACGATTATATCGTACCGGCTGGCAATGCGGCCTCTTGGAGCTGTTATATTCTGCTTATGCAGGTTCAAGCTCTATGCGTTGCGTGTGGCTATTCTATTATGAATAGCCTTCCACTCGGATTAGGTCGCTACCCCTTTCCCGTTTTTTTCCGCATTGATACTTCTGACTTACTTGCCGGTTTCAGTCAGAACGGCGATAGTTTGCACTTTAAGCGACTAACAAGTAACAAACCAGTTCACCAGTTGGAATACCTCCCCATTTACGGAACCTCTTCCAAATTTCCACACTGTAAGCTGCTGTCTGCTCTTCTTTTAATAGAAGATGGAATTCATCCACATAGTAACGGGTAGATTTATGAGCGGAACGATTGATAGTCACTCGGTTCCATACCTGGTCCTGCACAATCAACATCCCAATCTTTTTCAGCTGTTTTCCAAGCTCTTTGATATCAAAACAAACGATACGATTGTTGATATCTACATTTGTGCGATGATTAAATACATTCAGGGAGCCTGTAACATAAATCTCCAATGAAGTTGCAAGACGCTGTGCTTCCGGCTCTTCCTGTTTCCGCAACAGATTATATAAATCCTCCAGGATTGGCATCTTCTCCGGCATTGGATCGGCAAGATATTCCTGATATACTAACCGCACACAACGGTCAATGATGGTCTTTTCTACCGGCTCCAGTCCATTCTTTCCTCCAACAATCAACTCACACAAAGACAGAATAAAATCTGCTTTCAGTGACAGTGGATTATCTTCCTCGGAATAATTCAGGTTCAGATCCATTGGATTGATATACTGGTCAGATACCGGCGAAACTCTTACCACCTGCCCATGCAGCGCCTGCACAAGTGCCGAATATTCGGCTTCTGGATCACAGACAATGATATCGTCTTCCGTAATCAGGAAGCAGTTTGTAATTTCCCTCTTTGCTGAGAAGGACTTACCGGAACCAGGTGTACCAAGAATCAGTCCATTCGGGTTCTTCAAACGTTTCCGATCAACCATGATCATGTTGTTGGATAATGCATTCAATCCATAATAAAGAGCTTCCCCTTCCTGAAACAGTTCCTGTGTCGTAAATGGCACGAAGATCGCTGTTGAAGATGTGGTAAGCCCTCTCTGAATTTCAATTCGATTGACTCCCAGTGGAATACAGGACATGAGTGCTGCTTCCTGCTGATAATCCAACTGTTTTAAGGAACAGTTATATTTCTGTGCGATTCCCTGTACCTGGAAAATATTATTATCCAGCTTCTGACGTTTCTTTGCGGTATTCATAACCAGAACTGTCACAAGGAACATTCGCTCATTTCTGGACTGCAGATCTTCCAGCAGATTCTTCGCCTCTTCTCCATAGGTTACAAGGTCCGATGGAAGCACGTCCATATCATAACCGGAACGTACCGCCCGTTTCTGCTCTTCAATTTTCATCTTATCCAGATCTGAAATCTTACTCTTGATCATCTTGATCGCAGCACTCTGGTCAATGGACTGGATATGAATGTTGACATTGATGCTGTCATCTACATCCAGGAAATCTGCAAGCATCCGGTCTGTAAGCTCCGGTGCAAGAATCTGCAGGTAACTCACACTTCCCAGCGTTCTTCCCATCAAAAATGTCTGATTCTTGGAAAAGTTAAAGGAAGTCGGTGCAATAAAATCTTTGGTCTTTAATCCGGTTTCCGGCAGCATCTTATACTGGAACTTAAATGGTTCGATCCGATCCTGGTTAAACACATGATACATAATCTCCAGCCTTTCCAGACCATTTAGTGAATGTGCCTGTGCTCCCAGAACCTTAAAGTTGTTTAAGATATCTGTTTCGATTCTTTCAAGCCTTGGTCTTGCCACTTTCAGGCTTTCCGCCTCGATTCCAAAAGTGATATACTTTGTCTTTACCAGACCATTATTTCCCTTGGAAAGCTGATTCTTCAACATGGTACGGTATTCTTCACGAATGGCATTGAAGTCATCGTTCTGATCCGGAATGTCAATGCTTTTCTCAAATTCTGCCACATCCACCTGCTGATTGATAAAGGACAGCTGCACACTGATGGAAGAATCAAAGTAATTTAAGAAATCACAGTAATTCTCAAATATCGTGGTCTTATCCTCATTTAAAGCCAGCTGATAATTGATGTCATAAAACTGAATCGTCTTGGAGAAAAAGGTCTTTGTCACCTGGCAGATACCATCCTGCAGCATCCGAATATACGGAATGCTCTGCTGTGCAGTTGTAGGAATGCTTTTCTGTTTCCTGCGATCCCGTTCCTGTTTCTTCTTACGCTTTTCCTGTTCTCTTTCTTTTCTGCTTTTTTTGTTTCTTCTTTCCTGACGGTTTCTTTTTTCCGCCAGAGACAGACGCTCCTGCTGAGCCTCCTGCTTTGTCTTTTTTGCCATCCGGCACACCCTCCTTTTTCACAAGGGTGGAAATCTCCTGATAAAAATTTTCTGTCTTATATGGTCTTACTGCCGGACAGATAAACTTCTGTCGAATGATATTTGCCACCACTTTTTCAAAGGGAAGCCCGTCTTTTTCATACATTGCCATGAAGAAAAATGGAAGCATGATCGTTACCATCAGAATGGCAGCAATACTGGAACCGATTGGTTTTCTCATGAACAGATAAAACGGAATCCCCACAACTGCGGCAAGTGAAAAGAAAATCAGCTGCCGCTTTGTCAGATTTAACGCTACTTTTGTTTTGACCTTGGTAAGGTCTTTTGGTACTGGTACATACGCCATGGTATGCGCTCCTTTCCTGCCCGTTAATGGGCATTGAATATTGATTTGCTAAGGCTTCCGGTCTTGAATAATGAAAATGCAAGAATCACGGTATAAGCCGCTACTGAAAACATTGCTGCATGAAGGTCACTGGATATGGTCATTGCATTTACTAAAACTGCATAAATTCCCACACAGACCATCATGAAGAATCCCTGAAATGCCAGTGCGAACAAGCCTTTTAAATAGTTGTTTCCGATATTGCCCCATTCCTTATTGGTCATGGTGGCAAACGGAATTGGTGCTATGGAAGTATAAAGGTAAATTTCTATCATTCTTCCGTACAAAATAACGGTTATAATGATTGACAGAATCCGCATGGTAATACTGATCAACAGCGTTTCCATGGATAACAAGAACAAATCCCCCAGTTCCATGTCTTCCAGTGCATCCACAATCCTTGCGATTGCTTCCGATGCGTCCACTGCTGTGTTCCCGGAAATCACTCCGGCGGCATTGTTGACCACATGCTGACCAACATCAAATACCGCCATCGTGATATTGAACGTATTTGTCACCAGATAAATGGCTACATACGCTTTGAAGATCCAGAGGAAAATGTTATAAGTCTCAAATTCATGGAAATTGTTTTTCTGTGTTACCATCGTGATCAATTCATAGCACAGGACAAAGGTGATGATCAGTCCCGCAATGGGGACAATCACCGTTTGGGATATATTCTGAATCAGATTAAAAATCCCTGCATTCCATCCCTGCGGTGTCTGTCCCACCTGCCCGGCTATGGTTCCCACCTGCTCATTGACAGACGTGAACATGTTATCCAAACATGACTTGATAAGCCCGATCAGGATATCCTTTATCGCTTCCGTAATTCTCTCAATGATGGTATTCATCTACCACTCCTCTTAAGAGAACAATGTTGCCAGCTGTGGAATCAGGGTAGTTCCCAGCAGCATGATTCCGGCACCAGCCATCAGCTGTTTGATGCCCTGGCTCTTAGCGCCGGGATTGTCATTTCCATATCCTTCCAGAAGGTTTACGACACCCCACACGCCAAGACCTGCGCCGATTGCGACTACAAGAGTTTTTAAAGTTGTAATTGCACTGCTAAAAAATGCCATATACATTCACCAAAACTGACTTCTTTCAGGTGTTTACGGGAATGAAAAAACACCGACTAAAAAGCCGGCGCACCTAATGTCAGTTATTCCTTTCCTCATTATTTTTCGTTCATTCCCAAGGTTACTCCGACAGTTCTACATGAATCACTTCCACCTCTTCTTCGGGTTTCGGTGTGTACTGCGGATTTAACTCTTTTTCTACTTTGTATCGGTTTTTCTCATTTTCATCTGCAAGAAACCGATAATTTTTGTGTTTCGTGATATCATATTTGTCCGAGAAAAATGGTCTGGCACCACGAATCTGCAGGATACATTTTCCTCCATCCATGACTGCAATCTCATCTTCTGTCATCAGCTGTTTGCCTGTTTTCTGGTAATTCAATCCAAAAGACTTCTGATTGCTCCTCGTTTCCGAAGTGTTATACAGATCAATGGTTTCCTTACCCAAAAGTTCACTCATTTCCTTTAAGGTAGTTTTCTCTTTTCCACCAAGAAATAGTGTAGTATCACAGTTACCCAGAATGGTATCTGCACTATCCTTGTACATTGCCTTTAGCTGACTCTGTGACTGCAAAATAATAGAAGCAGAGATTTCCCTGCTTCGGATGGTTGCGATTAGCTTGTCAAACTGTGGAATCTGCCCGATGTTGGCAAACTCATCAGCGATGACACGCACATGCACCGGAAGTCTTCCACCATATACATCGTCTGCCTTATCACAAAGCAGATTGAAAAGCTGTGACTGTAACATGGCAATCACAAAGTTAAAGGTTGTATCTGTATCGGACATAATCAGAAACAAGGCTGTTTTCCTGTCACCGATCTTATCCAGTTCCATTTCATCATAAGACATGATCTCACGAAGCTCTGCGATGTCAAATGGGGCAAGTCTGGCTCCACAGGAAATCAAAATCGATTTTGCGGTTTTGCCGGCGGCCATTTTGTATTTTTTATACTGTCTGACCGCAAAGTGCTGCGGATCTCTTTCTTCCAGTTCCTGGAACATCATATCCACTGGATTCTGGTAAGTTTCATCCTCTTCACGGGTTTCGCTTTCATTCAAAAGATCCAGAAGGGTATTCAGATTTTTTTCCTCTTCATCCCCTTCATACCAGATAAAAGCAATCAGTGCTGTGTAGAGCAATTTCTCTGCTTATAGTGATAGGTAAGGTTTTGATATTATCTCCACCTTTTCCCCCACTTCACACCGGACATGCGACTTTCACCGCATCCGGCGCTCCATCGATTGTCTTCACGAGACATTTAATCAGCCACCAAATTTAAGTTTTATATTATTGCTGACAGGTTCGCCTGCTCTCGCAGACTATTGATTTTCACGAGCATCTTTTTTGTGATATTGAGTGTTTTTATCAGGTCTTTTATTACTGCTTGGGGCAGTTCTTGTAACAGAAGCAGATATTTTTTGTGAATCAGAACCATGTTTTTATATCTTTCAAATCCACCAAGTGCTCTTGGTACTTTGAGCCATACAGCTACATGTTCCGCATCTGCGAATTCTTCTCCACTGATTGCACATTTTCCCTTTTGAACAGAAAATAAAGATATTTTACTGTCATGGTATTCTGTGCTATGACCAACGGATATTTTTTCTCTCAGTCCTTTCAGAACATACTGATTAAGGTTAAGTTCTGTATGAATCGGAGCACGACCTTCTTTTGTATAACTACAAACGATTGATCTCTTCGCCATCGGTATTTTATTTTTGATGAATGCAATCGGATAGATCATCTGGTCAATTCCTGAAACATATCGAATCATTTTTGACTGTCCGAATCTTTCCTTTTCTGCTTGGGTGATAGTTCCACCCTCACGTTTTAGCATACTTCCTGTTTCTGTATTTAACCTGTTCGTCAAAACTGTCATTACTCGCCTATGGAATTCTCTGCAATCAATACTGATACAGGTGGCAAGCTGATAGTAATTCTGTATGCCTAACACCATAGAGTTATATAGCTGAATTTCTGATAAACAACTTTTTTTCTCTCGGGGTTTTGCGATGTTTTTCGCTTGTTCCACTAGCTTTGCTCTTTCAATTTCAACCTTTTTGTCACAGATTGCCGACTGCACCACATATTTATGATGCTTCAACCTTACCCTTATTTTGAATCCAAGAAACTCTGACCACCGTTTTCTGGTGTTCACAATCCTTGTTTTCTCAGGGGACACCTCTAATTTCAACCTCTCTTCAATCCACGCCGTAACCGCTTCTTTTGTCCTGACTGCGTCCTCTTTCGTTCTACAGAAAATCCTAAAATCATCCGCATACCGAATGATATGCATTTCTTTCATTTCTGTGTTTTTCATAATCCTATAACCATGGCTTTTATCAAAAACTTTAGTTTTTCCGATTATTCTTTCTCGCCCTCTGCTTATAGCAATCGGATTTTCCTCCCATTGACTAGCTATCCACCAATCCAATTCATTTAGAACGATGTTTGCCAGTAGTGGTGAGATAATTCCTCCCTGTGGTGTACCCTTGTTGGGCAGTACCGTTGTATTATCGGGCATTTTAATTGGAGCTGTTAGTATTCGCTTGATAATAAAAATCAGCGTTTTATCATGGATACCCAGCGACCATATCTGTCTGATTAACTTGCTATGATTTACGTTATCGAAAAATCCTTTAATATCAAACTCAATAACATAATGAAGATTCATCATTTGAAGCATGGTGTAGGTTCTGTTAATGGCATGTTCAACGGATCTATTCGGACGAAATCCATAACTATTATTGCAGAACTTTGCTTCGCAGATTGGTTCCATGATCTGCTTGATACATTGCTGTATCAACCTATCCCATATGCATGGGATTCCCAGCGGACGTGTTTTTCCGTTTGGTTTCGGGATATCTTTCCGTCTTACAGGCTTTGGTCTGTAGCCGTGTTCGCTTCCCGTAACAATAAATCTCACTCTTTTTACCACATCATCAGGAGTTTGACTCCCAATATCTGTGATGTTCTTTTTGTCTGTTCCTGCCGTGTAGCTGCCTTTGTTCGCTTTGATGTTTCGGTACGCAAGTAAAATGTTATCCCTGCTCAGTATCAAATCCATAAGATTCTCAAATACTTCACCGTTCTGACTTTTTTGATATAGTTCATCAAAAGTACCTTGCATTCCGTAGTACTCCGCATGACGCAAGTCATCTACACATAATGTTTTACTTTTCTTTGGCATAAGGCATCACCTCCTCTCGAAAGTGACCCTTTTGGTCTTACTCGTAATCCTTATCATTAGACTGAATAATGCCTGTTTATTTCAACCGACTTGTGACCATTCCTCCGAGTTCCTCTTTTTCGCAGAACTCATCATAAGTTCGATCACGGCTTTTCAGCACCAGTTCACCTGCTTATTTTCTTCGTCAGGCTATCCCCTAATGGAATCTGGTGCCTTTCCACGTTCCGATAATCCTATCTGTACATATATCCTTAGATCTCTGCTATAGTCCTGTCAGCTTGGATGTGCCTGTAACACAACATGGTCGTTCGTAGGGCGAATTTCTACTGAACCACACTGACTGCGCTTTAACGCACCCATACATTTCTATATGGTCTTCTTTTAGAACCGTACATTCGCAGTTTTCGTCAGTTTACTCGCCAAAGTAAACATTCTAATCATAGATATTTTATAGATCCTAGACCTATAGGTAGCGCACCCCACCTCTGGGGCGTTTTCGAGAATCTTTTGGCAGATTCCTACGACTACTCTCGGTCGTTGTCACGGAGCTTCTCACCCCAACCATTACAGCTGACGCAAGTCCGTCAAGGATAGACGTTTCAGGGCGTTACCCCATCATTCCACCTATCGGATTACCAGTTCACAGACTGGTTATTATTTAATAAACCAACACTGTGCGCAGACTTTTTACCGCCTGCGAACGTGTCGCACTCACCCAAAAATCTTCGGAAGATTTTTCACCTTCCCCTTTGGTATTGGCAATAATTGTCGTCACCAGCTTTAAGATATCTTTTTCAGACCGTATATAAGCAAACGGATTGTAATGAAGGGATTTGGAAAAGTTAATGGTATTCAGAACCTTAATCACATAAGGCTCATGCACCACTTTTCCGGATTTATCTTTGATGACATTTTCATCTTTATCCCTCTTCGGTGGTCCTTTTGTCAACATCTTTCCGCACTCCTCGATCAGAGTGCCCTTCGGATCTGTAATGACCATGGAACAGTTCATCTGCATGACCGATGGTTTTACGAAAAAACGTGTCTTACCGGAACCACTGCCGCCGATGACCACTATATTTTTATTTCTTGCATACTTCGGTTGCTTCGGTCTGCTCTCCATGGTCAGTGCTTCTGTTGCTGTCAATGGAATGTTCATCCATGGATCTTCCGACATATAAGGCTTGATATCCTCTGCGGTTCCCCATCTGGCTGAACCATACTCGATGCCTTTCCGTAATTTCTTTGCGTCTGCCTGTTTCTGCCAGACCAACGCTTTCAGAACGACTGCAACAACAATACCTGCTAGCAGATCTTTCCAGTTATTGCTTAACACAAAACCAGCAAAAATCCGGTCTGCGTGTTCCATTGCATATAAAAGTTTGTTCCCCATGTCTTCTCCCGGACTGTTCCGGTAAAGAAAAAATGCCCGGTCTGCATAGAAAGCAGCCAGAGCATAAGGGATATTTGTAAGAACCAGTTTCTTTTTATCCAGGGCGGACAGCTTACCCCCGATTTTATTCTTCCACTTCTGCATCAGAGTTTTGCCGCTTTTCTTTTTCATCGACTCTGCTCCTGATGCCGGTTCTTTACTTTGTCCTTCGTCTTCTTTGGCATCATTGCCCGGTAAGCTGCAAGACGCTTATGAATGGAAGGCTTATTCGCTTTTTGAATCTGTTTCTGGGAAAACTCACGGAAAGCAGCATTGAGGGCATCCTGATCACGTCCCTTGAAAAATACCAGATAAACCGGAGGCTCTTTGCTCTTGTCTTTTTTCAAAGCATAATTGATCCCGTATTTTCTGGCATACCGTTCAAAGGACTTGATATTTTTGTCCGTGATCTCGATATTGACCATCCCGGCATTCTGTTTTGCCAGCTCTTTTACCGTGACCTTTCCCTGTTTCGGCTGATTTTTCTGTGCTTTCTTCTCTACTGATTTCTGCTTCTGATGACGCAGATACGCAACAAGAACCTTTTTCAACAGGTCTGCTGTAATCTTAGTTGCCCGAATACAGAACGTGACCGTTTTCTGAGTTACCTCTTCCTGCATGACTTTTCCCTCCTTTCAGCGATTCAACTGCTGTCCAGATCTGTAATCATGGCAATCACCCCCTTTAATGAAAAAAGACAGATTAACCGGTAATCAGGTTCTGCACCTGTACGAGTTTTTCTGTCCCTTCTTCTTTTCTCTTATCTTCTCCACCACAATAGATGGGAACACACATTTCAAGTATTCTACTGTAAATACGCTGATGGGCAGTATCCAAATCTGTGGATTTCATTTCATTCAGTCCCAGATTCGTTGTTACGATCAGCGGAAGCATTTTACAATAACGGCTGTCTATCACATTATAGACCTGCTCCAAAGCAAACTCGGAATTTCGTTCTATTCCTAAATCATCAATAATCAGCAGCGGATAATCCACAAGATTTTGTATAATCTGGTTCTTATCTGCCTGATAGCTGGTCATTTCGTTTAAGATCCTGGAAAAATTCGTCATCATGACACGTTCTCCCTGTTCCAAAAGTGCATTTGCAATACAGCCTGCAAAGAAACTTTTCCCAGTTCCAACTGGTCCCATCAGAAGCAATCCTACATTTTTTCTCTTCATATCTGTCCAGTTTTCTACATACTGCCTGGCAATTAGTATCTTCTGGTTGCTTCCATTGTCATTTTCAAATTTCCATTCCCAGAATCTTCTTTCCTGAAGTCCGACGGATTTTCTCTGATAAAGCTGCCGCTGTGCTTCTTCCCGCTGCATCTTCTCGTCAAGTTCCTGCCTGGCTTTTACCTCGCATTCACACAAACAGGACACTACATGCTCAAATCCCATCAGACTAACTTTCATCTGTTTTCTTTTTCCACAGATACCACAATGAAGACATCCCTCTTCATCCAGATAATCTGCTGTTACTTTATTTTCCATCACAGGCTTTCTCCTTCCTGAAACTCATATTTATCCATTCCTGCCCTGGCTCCATCTCGTTCTGCCCAAAGACAGATTGTTGCAAAATGATTTTGATACTCTTTTCCACTGGATTTTATATAAACAGAAAGATGATCAATCCGTTTCTGGTAGTCCCATGGAAATAACGTCATCAACTCCTGCAGTTCAGCTTCTGACAAGACAACATTTTTAAATCTACCATACTGACTGAATTTTTCTTCCAGAGCGGGAGTATTGCCCTTACTCTTATCAGTATGATTCTTTTCAGTCTTATTTATCTTAGTATTACTTCCATCCAGATTCTTGCAGTCCGGACTTCTATTTTTTTGCGTTCCGGACTTCCAGTTTCTTGCAATCCGGATTTCCAATTCTTTGCAGTCTGGATTTCCAGTTTCTGGCGTTCCAGAAGCAAAGTATCTTACTGGCTTTCCTCTGATCCGTTTCACAAAATTTTTCACATATATGACAGAGGGACGATTATTCCCCTGCCGATACCGTTCGATCAATCCAATTCCATGCACACTGTCAAGCTCATAAAGAAGCTTTGTTACTGTTGTATGCGACATTCGCAACAGCTCCTGCAATTCTGCAATCGTGTAAATGATATAGACATAACCATCACTGTCAATCCAGCCATTTTTCTTGGATAGACTGATTCGATCAAGCAGAATTCCGTAAAGAAGCTTTGCGTCTGTGGACAGGCTTGCAAACTCTTTTTCTGTGAACAGAGCTTTTGGTATCCGAAAGAAAGAAAACTGGTCAGATTCTTCTGCTCTGAAATATTCAAAATCTGCCATAGCTTATTTCCTATTCTTCCTTATTATTAAAATCACACCCTGCTGCACTGCCTGTTCCATGACACATCTCATTAAACACAAAATTGAAGCACATCATTAACTCACTCAGATAATAATTCCTTGCTTCTTTATTGCAGGCATACATATCCTCGATATAAACCTCCTCGTTTCCATTCATTCGTGCGATCGTTTCCAGAACTTTCATAAATTTCTTATTAGAGCAGCACTCATACTGTTCATTTACATATTTCTGAATTTCCAGTACACGTTCAGGCTTTCCATCAAATACAGATAACACGCCAAATGCCAGATCCATACCAAACTCATAGCCATCGGCTTCTATGGCATCAATATCAAGATTACCTTCTTCATCGTAATAGCCCCGCTCTTCCATAGGAGTCAGTGGTGTCTCATATTCATCCAGATATCCCATATCCGCAATTGTTTCCAGAATATCTCTGGATGCTGCCACCATCTTGTCCATGATAATTTCTCTTTCTTCCATCGGCATATTTGCCATAATTCTGTCTAATGTCATCATTGATTCTTCCTCCATCTCATTTTCATAAATATCATTGATATAAAAGTGGTTCGCCTTTCCATTGTTCGGAATGATGCGCACCAGATTTCCAATCTCCACCAGTTCCTGTACTGCCTGATCTACCCCATATCTGGTTGTATTCAGGTCTTTCTTCATTTCACTTTTTGGATAGATTACATACAAATCCCCCTTACCATCTACCCAACCATTCTGCACCGCAAATTTCAAACGATCCAGAAATAAGCTGTATAAAATCTTTGCTGTATTTGACAGATTTTTGTATTTTTCCATCTGGAACAGCATCTTTGGCACCTGCAAACAATCTACCGGCATATACTCCATCTTACTCATTGATTATTTCCTCCTTCTGTTTGTACAGCACTTCGGCTGAATTAATATTGATTTCCAGCATCCCCACAAATACCTGATAGTACAGCAGGCATATCTGTTCATCCTCTCTTGCCAGATACAATCCTTCCAGTTCATCGGACGGATGTTTCATTCCATATACCGCCTGACAAATATCATGGATTTTCTCACATTCCACACTTCTAAGATGCATCTCCAAAGTGTGATTAAATCTCTGCCAGTCCTCCAGTTTCTGGTTTACTGACATCATGCACTGGAACAGTTCCGCTGCTTCACATGCTGCTGACAGCACTACATTTTTGTTATTGATACTTCCATCGGCATTTTTCATATGCCCTACCATATACGCCTGATTTACTGAAACCATCTTTTATCCTCCTCTATCTAAACGGCATTTCTTCTTCCATGCCCTCTGGGATCTCTAAGAACCCTTCCGCATCTTCTGGAAATGGTGGTCTGTCAACCATTTTTGCACCTGCGAATTCAATCCGGTTTGCATACACTTCGGTGGTATAGATCTTTTTCCCGGTATCCTTATCTTCATAATTACCTGTGACAATCTCGCCTTCCACCATGACCTTCGTTCCCTGCATCAGATAATCTCTGGCAAATTCTGCTTTCTTTGCAAAAGCCTTTACCGGAATGAAACTGACTTCATCAGAATAATTTCTTCTGACTGCCAGAACAAACTTGGCAATCTTATGAAGTCCTTTTTCATTCTCCACTTCATTGTATCCGGGATTTCTTACCAATCGCCCGGAAATAACTGTTGTATTCATTGGCTTAACCCTCCTATGCTTTCATTGATTTGTAACAGATACCGATACATGGTCCACATTTTCCATAGGCACATCCGTAACATTCATCTTTTTCCAACTCTTCCTGCTTCATTTCATCGGCAAACATTCCTAACAGCGTTGTGTAAATCTTTTTCATTGCCAGGAACTTCTCTTCTGCTTTTTCCATCTTCTCTTTGTAAAATGGAATCAGTCCACGAAGAACTGGATGGAAACGTTCATTTTCATCATCCCAGGCACAGGTTTTCATCATACAGCGTGGCTGTTTCTCATAATTGCCCAGATAATACGGGCAGAACGTACAGCTTCTTTCTTTAACAATTTCCACCGGAATCACTGGCATCTGACTTTTGATTTCTTTTGTTACATGCTTACTTTCAATTCGCTCTCTCATCTTAAAAATCCTCCAAGTATATATATTTGCAAAAGGGCTTTCCCCTGAATTGCCTGATTTTTGGTACAAAAAAAGAGGCAAGCTTACGATTTTATTTTCGCAAGCCTGCCTCTTATCAAATATTCAATTGTTTTCCGATGATATATCGTAAAATAACGTATACCGCACGGATTACATACACTGGAATCATGATACATCCAATCAAAGCTCCAATGATGACACTTAATGCAGCCATTCCAAGTGTTGCTGTGGTATCCATTCCTCTAGGGATTAGAATCAGCCGCATTTTATGTATTCCAAATGGTAATCCAGCAATAAATATCCACCAGAACCAATCCGTCTGTCCGCTGACTTTCATAATTGTTTTTGTCATCCAAAACCAGAATACCATAAATGCCAGTGGTAGAATTGATTTTTTAATTACGTCTTCAATCGTCACCTTTTTTCTCCCTCTGTCTGATTCCTTCCGCCACCTCCCGATTAAGGTTTGCCAATATTTCTCTAACCACAGGAGAATCCAATCGAAAGGTTTCCAGATCTTTCTCCGTAAGCTCCCTTCCGTTCGCATCATATCTTCGTACAATTTTTAAAGCCATACTTTCACTTCCTTCCTGCTGATAATCCTAATGTTTTCAACAAATGTTTAAACTTCTCTCTTTTTATCCGTTTAACACGTATCTTTTCTATCTTTTTCAGATAAACTTGTATTCTACTTGCCATATCTTCATTGCTCATTCTTTACCCTCTCTTTCTGCCCACGATGCCAGAAGCATAAATATAATTTCTTCCATCTGAGTCTTTGTATATGTCTCTGGAAAATATTGTTTCAATTTCTTCGCCGGAATCTGCACCTGAACTTTTTCAGTACTTTCATTCATGCAAATCTGATCAATCTCTGAATACGTCAACATCCGCTCTTTTGAAATCTGTTTCAATTCCTTTGCCTGCTTCATGGACGGTACCATACTGTGATTACTCATATACTGAAATAATATCTGCTGCTCTTCAGTTCTCAAATAAGAAAGTTCAACAGCTGTGTTAAAGGGAAGCTTCTTCTCGTCTGCCAAATCTAATAGCTCTGCTATTAACTCTGTCAAATGAATATATCGAAGAATCTGTCTGGAACTATCTCCTGTATTCTGACTGACTTCTTCTGCCGCCAACTTCTTGCCAACTTGGCAAGAAGTTAAATCAGAGCGTTTCCCCTGACGCTTTAACGCCTCATATTTCATTTTATAAGCAAATGCTTTTTCGCTGATCAGCAGCTCTTCTCGTTGAATGTTGTAGGCTAAGACCACAGCGCCTTGCCTTGTCTCCAAGACAGGTTTCCATAGCCTCGCCCCGAAACCGTACGTACACCTCTCGATGTATACGGCTTCCCATTTACCATAGTCTTTCAGTTATTTCGTGATTTTAGCATAGCAGTTCGGACAAACTGCAAGTGTCTTGCGACGCTTAGCCAGCATAATAGTATTCCATTCATTGTCTGCTTGGATTGATTTCAATGATCTTACATGGTGCATGCATATATCACCTGTGTTTTCACCACAAAGTTCACATACACCTAGCTTAATCCTTGTCCTCAGATAATTCGGATTATCATATTTGACGTATTGTGGCAATAAGTCAGGCTCGAAACCGCATGCATAACGTTTCTTTTTGAATCCGTCATGATAAAACTCGCAGTATCTCAATCCCTTCTTTGTATTGTATGGAACCATGAATATCCCGTTTTTGCGGTACTTTCTCTGTATCTTATAAACACTCTTTCGATATTTCAGACCGAAGGTTTTGTACATGCTATATTCCAAGATAAATGCAAAGTTTTTGATGACTGTTGCATTTTCGGCAATGGAATAATAATTGTACATTCCTCTGATTTCCGCATTTACTTGCGACACTATTTCCACGTCTGTCATGTGAACCATATTTCCTCTGTGGTGTGAATCCCATATTTCCTTGCCATTTTTGTCATACCTAATCCTTAGAGCACCATACTCCGTCAATTTACCTTGCCATTTATCTCTTGGGGCGTACAATTTAATTCTGCCCGTATGAGTTTTTCTTAATTGATGCTTTGAGTCATACTTAAGCGCTGAGTTCTTTGCGGTGGTGATATCATATCCAAGAAATCTTGCTTTATCTTGACTATGTGTTATCTTGGTCTTTTCTTCGGACATCTCAAGATGCAGAGTATCCTCGAGAAATACTCTGAATTTTTCTTTGATTTCAGATGCATCCTCGAATGAACCTATGACTCCAATTAGAAAGTCATCCGCATATCTACAATAGACCAGACTTTTGTATTCCTTATTGTTTGCTCTCTTGCTTGGTAAACTGTGCATGTAGTTAATAGCGTCCTTTTGCAGCCGCAGAGCTTCCTTTCTTTGTTGCTCATTCCAATTTTCCCAATTTGCTCGGTTTTTTCTTCTGATGTAGTATAATTTGCTTGCTGCCCTTTGATACTCAAGGTTTTCTTTTGATTTACCTTTATTGAAGCTTTTCTTTAAGTTCTCCGCAAAATCGTCCAGCTTCGACAGATATATATTTGCCAATATTGGACTTACTCCTGAACCCTGAGGAGTTCCTGAGAAAGTGCAGTTATAAGCCCATTTCTCCATGTAGCCTGCCTTCAACATTTTCCAAATGAGAGCCAAGAAATTTTCATCCTCGATTCTCTCCCTCAGAATATTCACTAGCACATGGTGGTCAAAGCTATCAAAACAGGCATGAATATCACCTTCTACAAACCATGTGATTCCGGTGAATTGATTCTGTATTTGCTGTAAAGCCGAGTGACAGCTTCTTTTAGGTCTGAATCCATGAGAGCAGTCTGAGAAATTTGGTTCATATATACTCTCAAGAATCATTTTTACAACCTCTTGTACTAATTTGTCTTCTGTTGATGGAATTCCCAATGGACGCTTCTTTGTGCTGTTTTTCTTTTCAATATACACTCGCCTTGCGGGATTCGGCTGATAGCTGAAACTCCTAATGCTTTCGATGAGAGCACTTATTCGCTTCTCGCTCATACCATCTAGGCTTTTGCCATCCACACCAGATGTCATACTTCCTTGAGATTGGCTTATATTCTTATAAGCTAGAAAATAAAACTCTGGGTTGTATAAATTCCGATATAATCTTTTAAATTTATACTGTTTGTTTATTGCTTGTTCTGAAAGACTTTTCAATACCTTTACTGGTTCTCTCAATGTCTCACACATCCTTCCTCGTTTTAGTATTGAATGATAAACTGCCGTCCTTCGCCATGTGGGCGTTATTATTCGCTTCCGATTTTACGGCTATCCTTGTCAATCCAAGGTCCTCGAACTACTACGACGGCTCCGTTACCATGCTGAATATTCAGAGTCATCTCTCTTGCTTTTTACACTTGAGATTTTTCACCTTTCGGCATTACTCATAGCCACTTGGGCATTTCAGTTTAGGTAATCCCCGTTTAGCTTCATTGTGATAAGTTGTACTATTATCGGTATGGGAGTTTTCGTCATTTTCCATTACTTATGGCTGGCTTACGTTGATTATCCCGCAGATTGCAGACAGCAAAATACTAATCCGCCAACGTACCACCGTAACATCTTCCATTCGGTGTGGAGATGGTTAGCTCCAGCCTCTGACTTTCCTTCAAGCAGTTTAGCCTTCATCCTTATATAGTACCTTTCGCCTCGACACTCAGTCGCAGCTTGGAAGATTCGCTGACTTGTGCCTTTACAAACGTGCTGTTGTCCCCTTCATGTTTCCACTCGAGGTTAGTTGTTGACGATAAGATTGTGCTTTTTGCACTTGATAATTTTTCTTATTACTTTCTCATAGTAAAATCACAATGACCCACGACAATTGGGTGTCCACCCCAACCGCCTTACGGGCGCACGGAATCTACCATAATTACCGTCGCTTCATCATCCGTAAGATCTTTGATGATAACCGGCATTTTCTCTAGTCCAGCAAGTTCACATGCTCGTTTTCGCCGATGACCAGCTACCAGCTCATAACCACCAGACTCTCTCAACCGCACAATACCAGGAACCAACACGCCATATTGTGTAATACTTTCTGCTAATTCTTCCATTTTCTTATCATCTCTTACTTGAAACGGGTGATTCGTAAATGGATGAAGACTTCCTATTGCTATCTCACTAATTCCATTGGTTGTCTCTTCGTTTGTTCCAAACAATGCATCAAGCGGCTGTAAGGAAACGGGAGTTGCTCTTTTTTTAGATGGCATCTTTCAGCACCTCCTCCGTCACTCTCCTATAAGCTTCTGTAGCTTTACCTTTCGGATCATAAGAGAAAATACTCTGTCCTTCTCTGACTGCTTCCTTCATTCTTACAGAAAATGGAATATAATTATCGAAGATATGAATTTGACTTCCATATACATTTCTGAGAAGTTCCATATTATTCCTGGCATCATTCGTATGAGCATCGACCATCGTAAATAGAATTCCACCGACTTGCAGCTTCGGATTGATTTGCTTACGGACCTTACCGATTGTTTTTAATAACTGCTGCAATCCTTTGATTGGCAGGTAAGACGCTTCAACCGGAATTAGTACTTCATCTGATGCAGCCAGTGCATTGATTGTGATCATTCCCAATGATGGCATACAATCAATGATAATTGCATCATATTGATCCTTGATACCATATAAAATCTGTTTCAATACATATTCCCTGCTCATTGCATTTACCAACTGTACTTCCGTACCTGCCAGTCCAATGTTAGAACAGATAATGTCTATTCCTTCTGCCTGATGCCTGATATAACAGTTTGAAGGAATATCTTCATCTTTCATTACTGTATCCATAAGAGCTGTAAGTGTTTCATTACTTTCATCACAATCACGATATCCAAATCCTGCGGATACATCAGACTGTGGATCGGCATCAACGATTAACACTTTCATATTTTTTTGTGCTAATCCTACTGCTAAATTAGCTGTACATGCTGATTTTCCCGTTCCCCCTTTTTGGTTTACAATAGAAATTACTTTTGCCATAATCTTTCCCTTCTTTCTTGTTAAATAAAAAGACTGAATCAGACAGCTGAGATATAAATCTCATGCGAGCTAATTCAGTCCAAAATATATTTTTATTCAATTATCACCGCTTTCGTGGTATAGTAAATACATCTCAGCAGAGTTCTGAAATTCTATTACTTCTGTACTGTGTTATTTATAAAAGAGAGGCCTTTCCTTCATAAATTCGTTGATTGGTTACAAAATTTATTTAGGACTAAATCGCTAGAGCCCTTGTATTATAAGGGGTTCTGCCTTGTGTCATTATAATAACACAAGCACCACCGTTTACAATGTTCATCATAGGTACAGGAAGTCTGTTTCCCGAGATACCACCTAAAAATCTATAGAGAGGAATATCAAGTGATACAGCTGCCGCCCTCGCACACGCAATTGATACAGCAAGAATGGCATTAGCTCCAAGCTTAGACTTGTCCTTTGTGCCATCTGCCTCTATCATAGCCGCATCTATTGCATAGATATCACTTGCGTCCATACCTGTCAATGTGTCGTTGATTACAGTATTTATATTTTCTACTGCCCCGGTAACACCCTTGCCCAGATATATGCTCTTGTCTCCGTCACGAAGCTCAAGTGCCTCGAACTCTCCTGTTGAAGCTCCTGATGGTGCTGTGCCTCTTGCAACAGTTCCGTCAACCAGATAAACCTCTGCCTCAACTGTAGGATTTCCTCTGGAATCAAGTATTTCTCTGCCCACTACCTTTTCGATTTCTAAATAATTCATTATGAACCTCCTTATGTTTTTCTGATTCAATTT
>OHBD01000527.1_pt1 | contig 22360 bp, 19 predicted proteins | sample 1577291 | NCBI WGS metagenome assembly OHBD01 (sample SAMEA3879572, study PRJEB24766) | human gut metagenome | biome: human-associated habitat; feature: feces | place: USA | collected 1985/1987
TATATATACCGAATTTATCTGAATAACTTGCATTAAACAACCATGTATTGTAATCTACATTGACGGGAGAATTCAATAGAGCTCCATTTAATTCAGAATTTTCGGTGAACTTCCACAAAACAGCATTAGCGTCATGTATGTATCTTCCCTGTAAGACAAATTTATTCTTCCATACCATAGATAAGGAATAAATGTATCTATCATTAGATTTAAGAGATGAATTACCTTTTTCATATAAATAAGGATTTATATAATGCAAAAGAGGGGAAATATCCCTAAACATTGGTCGTGAATTCTGAGTAATAATACTTCCAATGAATAGCAAATCGGGATTTATCTGCCATTGGGCTGTTATACGAGGAAAGAGTTTAAAGTATGTATCAGTAATACTATTTGTTTTATTTTGCTCATATTCAGAATGAAAAATGCTTCCTCTAACCCCTGCGGTGATAAAGAGTTTATTCCATTTTTGATTTATAGTTGCAAATAAACTGAGTTCATCATCTTGAAGATTACTCGTTATATTATAGAATGGAGTCGTAGTATTCTCAAAAATGTAATTTGAATAGCCTTTGTTCAGAATAGAATTTCCTTGAAAGCCCACATTTAGAGAGAAACCCTTTTTCGAGTTGTAGTCGTACTCTATCTTTGTATTAAATGCGTTATAGTCATTTTTACCATTTATCCGAGAACGGTTTTTACTGTTTGATACTAAATCTATCTCTGATTTTGCTTTAGCGTAGAAATAACCGCCAGTAACAGATAGTTGTTGCTTATCTGTCATTGTATAATTTACCAACAAATCGGCATTGGCAGAAATATTACGACTTCTTTCATCTTGATGGGTGTTGGAATATAGTGTATTCAGACCATATTCATGGTTATACTCATCTCCTTGGGTATTCGCTTTCTTATTGGAGATATTTATATCACCCTGAAATGTTATATTAAATTTTTGATTGGGTCTGTAACTGAAACTTTCGACAATATGGTGAGCAGGCTTGGAAAGAATTTCATTATTGTAAGAGATGGAAGACCGTTCCGTTTTCCCTTTAGGGCTTAATACATCGTATTGATTGGTACCTGTGTTATCTTCATTGAGGTATGAAAAATTATAAGACAATAAATTATCCCATTTCTTTTTTGATAAAGAAATTCTCAATACATCCTCTTCTGTGTACCGCCGTCCGAACAAAGAATTATGTTCCACCTGAGCAGAAAAGTAATCTGTTAATTGTTGGTTTGTTGTAATAGAAATAATACAACCATATTGAGCCGAATATTTAGCTGGTGGATAGTAATTAACATTTACCGTTTTTATTTGTTCAGGACGGAGCGTACCGATTCTATCGTATGATTTTTGTTCTACTCCATTCAATATATACAAAGGTGTGCCTCCTGATATAGGTACAACTCTTCCACCGGTCGCCAACATTCCTGGAAGAAAAGCAAGAACATCTGCAACTTCGGGTAATTTTTTTAACTCTGATTTTGAGACGTCTATTTCAAATGTTCCTTCTGTAACTTTATAGACTGCTCTTTTTCCTTTAACTATAACCTCTTGCAACGTGTTGGAATTCGGTTCTAACTGGATAACAGTTGGAAGAGGAATAGAGACTCGTGCTTGTTTATACCCCATAAATCTGACAGCAATAAATTTACCATCAGTTCCTTCTTTGCTTATATTGAACACCCCTTTTGAATCAGTTGTTGTACTTTTTAAAATTTCTCCTTCTTCTGTAATTAATAGTACGGTGGCATAGGGTAAAGGTTCTTGTACCTCATCAACTACGGTAGCTGATAACATCAATGTATCTTGAGGTACTATTGCTGCTTGAGATTGAAAACAGAAAACAGAAATTAAAATTAAAATTAAAACACGAAACATTACACAAGAAATTATAGATATAACCTGTTGGCGGAATTAATTTAGTGCATACTTAATTCTGCCAATGGGCCTGTTGTTAATGAAGTTTACGTATTGCAGAATGGTGAGTGCACTAATTTTGCCAATGATTCTGGCAAACAAACCATTCGTTATTTTCGCATAGTTCCTGATGACCAAGAATTGGTCTGTAAGTTGTGAGAATAGAGTTTCAATTCTCTTTCTCGCCTTTGCCAACGGTACGAATGTCGGTTTCCTGTCCTTTTGGTTGTGCCGATATGGACACTCCAGTTTTATGTGTGCAGTCTCGAACAGGTCAAGCTGTACGTCAGCTCCAATATACCCCTTGTCGCCATAGATGCTACAGTCAGAAAAAGCATGATCACCAATGCTTGTCACACCATTCGGAATGATGATGCTTGTGAGTGAATCACAATAGAAAAAAGCATAATCACCAATGCTTGTCAAACTTTCGGGTAAATCAATGTTAGTTAGAAAACCGCACCCTTGAAAAGCATCGTTTCCAACAACCTTTACTCCTTCTCTAATTGAATATTTACCTTTTAATCCAATTGGAGCTTTAAGCAATCTCTTCCAATCCTTACTATATTTTACGCCAAACTCATCCTCTACAGCATTTTTAAGATCCTCTTTGGTAACCTCTGTACTCCACACTTCCTTTTCTTTCGGCTTCTGCAACCCAAACAATCGGAAGGAGCACATAGACAAGTCTTTTTGGGCGCTGGCTAATAGGAACATCGACAGAAGGGTTCTTGCCTCCACGTCTGCCAATAAACCTTGCAGGGCAGCGAAGATCTTACTCTTGCTCAAATCGAGATAATCGGTGGCAGAGAAAAGGAGACGGTCGGATGCTCCGTAGCTTTGAAGCAGGGACGAATCAAGAGAGATGGCTTTGAGCGAGAGGGCAATGGAGGCCAAGGCAAAATCGTCAATGGTTTCGTCGAAGTCGTCAATGGTGCGAAGGGGGTGCGAGAAGTCCTTGGTGCCGATAGTCGGCGACTTCTGACCTTTCATCGCTGGCACAAACATGCCGTCGTAGTCAACGAGGGTGAGCGTTCCATCCGGACGCACCATGATATTGTCAGGCTTGATGTCGCCATGGGCAAAAGACTGCGATCGAAGCCAAGCAGCCATCTTGCAGAAACGGTAGCAGAGCATCGACATTTCATAGCTGTCGGTATAGTTTTCGGCAATGTACGTCTCCATCGTTTCGCCCTCAATCCAGTCCATCAGCAGCACGGGGAACTCGTCGTCTTCACAATTGCTGTCAACAAACAGTTCCTTCTCCAGGTATTTCACGGAAGTAATATAAGGCGAATCGACAAATTCCAACTCCTCAGCTATCTGACGATATGCCTCCGCCCGTCCTTCCTGTTCCTCGGTGAAGCATTTCAGGGCATAGCACTTCCCTGTCTGCTCGTCCTTCATCTTGAACACGACGGCAAACGCACCGCTGCTACGATACGGCTCGCCATGTTTGTCCAGTACGGGCACTAAATGGTTCTGCTTATCAAGATTGTCGTGAGCATCTTGAATGGCAGTGAGATATTCTGATATAAGCGGGTATTGCATAGGCTAATATTGTTCCTCGTTTCTGCAACACTATATGTTTGTTGTTTATAAGCGCCTAAGCAATTGTTTGCTGCTCGGGTGCTTTTGCCTTGCCAGATTTTTCACTAACCTTCGTGTCGCGACAACAGGCATAGCAGAACTCTGAACGGCGTGGCAAAGATACAAATAAAAATCGAGAAACACACGCATTTAGAGGATTTTTCTGATAATCCTGCTGAAAACGTAGCAAAAAGTCTGTTCATCTTATCAAGCATATCGTTATTTGGAGATATGATGTCAAGAATGTACTTGATGATGCACATATCAAAGTACACTTTCAATGGATCTGTCGGCAAGGTAATCCAAGAACGTGACATTCTAATTGGCATGGTAGCACGAATAGAGAATACCCTATTCCATACACGTGCATGATGACAACATGAGTTTCTTGTTACAGTGATAATGGTAAGCCAAGATTCAAAAGGTGCAACTTGCAAGCCAAATGACTGTGCAATACGCTTCTTTATCTTCTTATTCTTGATGTTAGAATAAACATTGGTGATTACCCCAAATGGCAATATCTCGGTAGGCATCCATGAAGGTGGGTACTGATTGGTATATGTCTCTTTGAAATGGTTGATGAAATCATCTTTTGTATGGTTCAGTTCATCTTCTATAAGACGTATAGAGCGATTGAACTTGGACGGATTTGAGAAATTGTTGGCATCAGTCATCCAAAAAGAGTTACCTGTCATTTCAGTTCCAAAGTTGACGATAGCGCAACGCACAGCGATCTCTATCTTTTCAATTTCATTGAATAATAGTAGGCGTAGCTTCTTGTCAAATCCAGTCAACCTCGAGATATTGTATATTAACTTTGCAAAGTTAGTACAAATGACTGAAACCACAAAATAAAATGGCAGGATTTTGCATGTGGACAGTCTCTGTTTGACCTTATATTGTTTCTGAACAACATGTTATTTTGAAAATAGTTTCTGTAGTATCGGTAGTTGTTTCTCTGAACTTACTGAACTTGTTCACGAACTATCTGAATCCGTCTATAGTCTCATGTCTCATATTTGTATCAGATCTATCTCTTGGCAAAGTTGGGGCTGTCGAGCTTTACGTCCATTATTGCCTCGTAGAGCAGTTGCTGTTCTTCCTTTGTGAATTTCTCGGGGCAGCAGTTGGCTGATGGGTCGGAAATGAAGTCTCTCGCGCAGCGCCGAAAGAGCAAGATGCAGCATGCAGTCGTGGTCGAACGCCAGCTGCGGTATCTCGTCGATGCTGAACCACTGAGCCTTTGCAGCATCATCGCCACCCTTTACTTCCTGAATATTGCACAGGGCGTAGTAGGCTATTGTGATTACTCGTTCGCGAGGATCGCGGTCAGGATCAGTGAAGGCATGAAACTGCTCCATGTATCCAGCCACCATTCCCGTTTCTTCCATCAGTTCACGCCTTGCACCTTGCTCGGCGCTTTCGTCCATATTCAGGAAGCCACCAGGAAACGCCCATAGTCCTTTATATGGTTCGTTTCCTCGTTCAATCAGCAGAACCTTAAGCTTTGCGCCGTCAAATCCGAAGATAACACAGTCGGTTGTCACAGCGGGGTGCGGATACTTATATGAATACATTTTTTCTTCCATATCTTATCTAGTGTAAGTTTCACTTCTCAAAGATATATATTATTTTTCACCACGCCAAATATTCTAACGATAGAAATTATCTATTGATGTATAGCTGATATCTTTTATGTATCTATAATAAAAGCATTATCTTTGTAGTCGAAATCAAAACGAATATTAAAATAACAAGGAGATAATAATATGGAAACAAGAAAAGAAATAGCAGCTGAGAAGAAGCGTTGTGGTTCGCATAATTGCACACAGGCTGTGCTCTGCACCTATCACGACTTCGCCGGCATGGAAGAAGAAACCATTAAGAATGCTGGCAATGCCTTTGCTGCAGGTATGGGTAATATGGAGGGAACTTGCGGAGCCATCGTAGGCGCAGGCATCATACTCGGTCTTGCCACTCAAGACAAGGCGAAGTCTGTCAAGGGCATGAGACAGATTATGGATACATTCAAGCAGCGCAACGGTGCAACACAATGCAAATTGCTCAAAGGTGTGGGTACGGGAAAGGTGCTTCGCGAATGCCCTCTTTGCGTGGCTGACGCTTCTGAATTTCTGGAAGAGATTCTGGAAAAGGAAGGTAAATATGCCATCACAGATGATGAATGAAGGCGTCCGTAAATATGGGATAAGACTGTAAAGACAATGCGTGGCTAAAAAAATTACCTATTTTTTAGGCTTTGAATTTGGAAATTTTTCTTATGATTACTATTTTTGCACTCGGAATAAGAAACCGTATTTATGCGACACGATGTTGTGTTCATGCGGTTTTGAATATAGTTTTATAAAGTTAAAAGTATTATTGTATTATGATTATTGAAAAAGTTCATGCAAGAGAAATCTTGGATTCTCGTGGCAATCCTACAGTAGAGGTTGAGGTGTCATTAAAGTCTGGCGTTGTAGGCCGTGCATCAGTTCCGTCTGGAGCCTCAACAGGTGAGAACGAGGCTTTGGAGCTTCGTGATGGCGACAAGAGCCGCTATTGTGGCAAGGGGGTATTAAAGGCCGTAGAGAATGTGAATAACGTAATTGCACCGGCTTTGGTTGGATTCTCAGCCTTAGAGCAGCGTGCTATCGACCATAAGATGTTGGAGCTGGATGGCACCAAGACAAAATCAAACTTGGGTGCGAATGCCATTCTTGGCGTATCGCTTGCAGTGGCTCATGCTGCTGCCGAGTATCTCCGCATCCCGTTGTATCGCTACATCGGTGGCTGCAACACTTACACACTTCCCGTTCCTATGATGAACATCATCAATGGTGGTGCTCACTCTGATGCGCCGATTGCTTTCCAGGAGTTCATGATTCGTCCGGTGGGGGCTCCTACAGAGAAGGAGGCCATCCGTATGGGTGCCGAAGTGTTCCATGCCTTGGCAAAGCTCCTGAAGAGCCGCGGACTTTCCACAGCTGTCGGCGACGAGGGTGGTTTCGCCCCTGCACTCAACGGCATAGAGGATGCGCTTGAGAGCATCTGTCAGGCAATCAAGGATGCCGGTTATGAGCCGGGAAAGGATGTGAAGATTGCAATGGACTGCGCTGCCAGCGAGTTTGCTGTTCAGGAGAATGGTGAGTGGTATTACGATTATCGCCAGCTGAAGGATGGCAAGAAGAAGGATCCTAACGGCAAGAAACTCACAGCTGAAGAGCAAATATAGTTCTTGGAAGAACTGATCACCAAATATCCTATCGATTCCATCGAGGACGGTCTTGACGAGAACGATTGGGACAACTGGGTGAAGCTTACAGCTGCCATCGGTGACCGTTGCCAGCTGGTTGGCGACGACCTCTTTGTTACGAACGTGAAGTTCCTGGAGAAGGGCATCAAGATGGGAGCGGCTAACTCTATCCTTATCAAGGTGAACCAGATTGGTTCGCTCACCGAGACGTTGGATGCTATAGAGATGGCTCATCGTCATGGTTACACAACCGTTACTTCACATCGTTCCGGTGAAACCGAGGATACCACAATCGCTGACATCGCTGTGGCAACCAACTCTGGTCAGATCAAGACAGGTTCTATGAGCCGTACCGACCGTATGGCAAAGTACAATCAGCTTATCCGCATCGAAGAGCAGTTGGGCGATAATGCATCCTACGGCTATCAGAAACTGAAATAAGAAACGAGGAAACAGTCTTTTTTTTGAATAAATCACAATCGGATCGGATGGGCATTGACAGCTCGTGACGGCTTGTCAATGCCTTTGTTTTTTTATTTGCTCTTCGCTTAAGTCATTATTTATCTTAACCGTCTGTATAACGGCAAGGTCAGCATGACGCAGACGACGGCTCCGGCAAACGCCAGCTGCATACCCCTATACATCAGGGAAGACTGTATCAAAGAGCGGATGCTCAACACCATTGTAGACTGCATGAAGGAATTTATGCCATCACAGATGATGAATGAAGGCATCCAAAAGTTATCCAATGATATTTTAGAGGGGTATGGTTGAAACGACTTCCCTTAAAGGATGTGATTGCCAATCATCCCCTTTCTTCTATAAGAATCAATAGAAATGTAGCCTATCATACTGTTTTATCACATTTTTATACTTCTTAAACGCAGTTTTTTCATTGGTTATGCTGTATTTCGAGATAAAAACGCTATCTTTGCGGTGTAAAATATGATACCAGTATCAAAAATAGTACCCTAATATGATATTTGAACGTAAGAAATACTTGGATGAACTTATCGCAGGACGTGGAAACGGTCTTGTGAAGATTATAACAGGTGTCAGACGATGTGGGAAGTCATTCCTGCTGTTTGACATCTGGCATAATTGTTAGCCTAATGGCAAAGGGGACGTTACAATTCGCCCCCTTTGCTTTTTCTATTTCCTAACCACATCATATAGCGACTGATAGTCCTTTACCACGCTGTAAATGAGGCTTCCATCGCTGATGGTATCGAAGTGACGCATCGCACACGTAATCTTGCTTTTCTCGCTACTGCGGATTTGGCTGCTCAGCAAGTCATTACCCTTGGTTTCTGCCACAAAATATACATGCTTTACGCTGCCTTCACGGAATGCCACAGCCCAGTCGGGATTGTATTTACCCATAGGCGTGTTGATGTAGAAACCACGAGGCAGTTTGGTATAAACCACCACGTCATCTTCACGTTCCAGAGACTCGGCAAAGTTCTTTTCTACACCCATGCTGTCGAGCACTACCAGGTCGTACAGCGATTTTTTGGATTCAATGGCATTGATGCCCAACTTGCCTCGCAGAGCATCCACCGTAAAGATGTCGGTAGAGAACTCATCATTCAGTTTCTCGTATGTAATACTCTGGATAACAGCAAGAGCCTTGCAGTCGTTGATAATCAGACCGGTCTTGATGATAAATTCCTCCGGATTCATCTTGAACATGCTGAATGTTTCCGGCTTGATACCCTTCAGAATTTCCACGATGGTCTTTCTCGTCAACCCCGTAGCAGTTACCAGCTGACCTATCAGGTCGTATGTCACTTCCTTGCCCACTGCTTCCGTTACATGGATGGTCCGGACATCGCCCTGATTCATTGCCACGCCCGCTTCAAGCGACTCCTTATCTCTGATTTCATCCATCGAACCGCCTTCTACCACGATGCGGATTTCCGTAACCCTCAACTTTTCATCAAGTTCCTCGATGGCTTTCTTCACAAGACTAGAAGTTTCAAAGCTGACCTGATAGTAGGTGCGGCGGTTGATGCGCTTCCAGAGATTCTGGAACTCCTTCTTGGCAAAATTATCTTTCTGCAACTTGGCGAGCTTAGGCTTTCTACCATTCTCCGGTCTTACAGCCGCAGGATCAAAGACGGTATCAAGGGCTGCTATAATGCCATCCCTCCAATCGTTAGCCTTCTCAAAATCAAGCCTGTCATTGCGCTTATCCTCAAAATACTGAGCAGTCAAAGCACCGTTATCATCCACATAATCTTTGCGAATGAGAGCATTATAGATAACTCTCGCCTGATTGACGTCAAACTTGCCATTGGTTCCATCTGCCATCGTATAAGACCTGCCCTCGAAAAGATGGGCGGTGATAACGATTGGTCGGTCGGCACAGGCTTCAGCCATCTCCGTCTGCAGTTTCTTGGCGAAATCATCATAGCTCTCGCTGGCTATCACCGTGAGGATATTGGTATCAAACACATGGTCGCCCAAAACATCCGCATCCTGGCGTTCTCCCTTCTGATTCACGCAAAGGCGCATACCTCGTCCCACTTCCTGGCGTTTCTTGGTCTCATTGTCCGAGTTCTTCAAGGTGCAGATCTGGAACACGTTAGGGTTGTCCCAACCTTCCTTCAAGGCGGAGTGCGAGAAGATAAAGCGGACAGGCTCGCTGAGCGAAAGCAGGCGCTCCTTATCCTTCATAATCAGGTCGAAGGCACGCTCTTCGTTTTCGCCCTGCCTTTCCTTCGATTCCACCGCCTTGCCCTTCTTGTCCATGGAGAAGTAGCCCTGATGCACCTTGGATGCCGCATTGCGAGGGTCTGAAAGATAGCGCAGATAGGCTTCATCCGTAAACGATGGCAGCATTTCTGAAAGCACTCGGGTATATTCTTCCTCAAACATCTTGGCAAACTTACCCTTGCTATCCTCGCCTTCATAGAGGCGGTAGCTATCCACATGGTCGATGAAGAACAGACTGAGCACCTTGATATGCTGACTGAACAGCTGGCGCTCACGCTCCAGATGGGTGCGGATAGTTTCACGAATCTGAATACGACGGATATAGTCTTCGTTCACACTGCCCACGGCATCGCCTTCATGGAGAGTCAAGCCGTTGAGGAAGCGGACGATTCCCTGCCTGCCGTCTATGCGTTCTACGATGAAGTTGTTGTCATACTCGGCAAGTCCCCCACTCTGTTCCTTCAGGTTGAAGCGCTCATCCACGAGTTTGCTTACCTGTTTCGTTCCGGTCTGCGTCTTGATGTCGAAGCTGATGCGAGCCTGCGGACTGCCCTTGCCGATGACGATTTCTTCCAGATAGACGTAGCTGTTGGTGGCGGTACTGCCTATCTGTCTGATACCCTTCACCTCAATCTTCTTCACCAGTTTCTGGTTGTAGGCATCGATGGCATCCAGCTTATATACCATATTATATATATCACCCTTACGGTGGGTGGCGCTATACAGAAGGGTAAAGAGCGGCTTGAACATGGCAATACCCTTACGGGTCTTGTTCTTCTTGTCCACACCCAGCACCGACTGAGGTTCATCGATAATCATGATAGGATGGGTCTGTGCCAGCACGTCGATAGGACGGCGGGAACCGAACTCATCACGGCGTTCGAAGATGATGCGGGCAGCCTTGTCAGCTTTCTTCAACTTGCCTTTCTCCATCTTATCGGTTGACTTCTCCTCGTCCATAGATGCGTTGAATGCCTGGGTATTGATAATCATCACGTGCATGCCTGCATCGCTGGCAAAGGCATCAATCTTACTGAGCTGCTTGGAGTTATACATAAAGTATTGCATGCGCTTGCCGTATTCCTGGGCAAAATGCTCCTGCATGCTCTCAAAGCTCTTCAATACGCCTTCTCGGATGGCGATGCTTGGCACCACCACCACAAACTTGGTCCAGCCATAGCGGGCATTCAGTTCATACATGGTCTTGATGTAGGTATAGGTTTTACCCGTACCCGTCTCCATTTCGATGGTGAGGGCGGTACCTACGCCTTGCAGCTGCTGCAGCTGTTCTACAGGTTTCAGACCCTGTTCTGTCTGTATGGCTCTTACATTCTCGCAGACGGCTTCCGGAGCAAGGATAACGTTCTTGTTGCCAAAGCCTTTTACTACAAAGAGGTCTTGAAGAACTCCCTGGTCCACGATATGGTCGCTCTGTCCGTCGCTTTTGGGCTGACCTGTAAAGGCATTAGCCACAGCCAGCGCCGCTTCGGTTTGGAAGCGTTGATGTTTATATCTGAGTTTCATAGGCTTAAATCACTCTAATATTCTTCACTACTTCCTGGTCGCTCCAATCCAGCTTCTGCTTGAAGGTCTCGTATATATTAATCTTGTCGGCATCTTGGGCAAAGCAACTGTCACGGAAAATGACACGCAAGGGCATCTTTTCTGCCATGGCTTTTACTACGTCTTCTGATACGTTCTCGGCGAAGCAGGCCACCAGGTCGCCATCGTTCACGGTATAGATGGTCTTGCCATCCACCACTTCCTGGGTCATAGGCAGAGAGAGCTGAACGCCCCAGTCGAGCATGCATCCAAAGAGCAGGTCGAGGTCGTTTCGGTCGGTCTTGATGTTGTTCAGGAACAGATCGAGCTGGTCTTGCTTGAATTCCTTTGGAGAACGCTTTACATCCTCGTAATTGCCTTCGTCGAGACGGAAGACACGGAAGCCAAAATCTTTTTTAAATTCAGGTGTTTCTTTATTTATTCTATCAATAGTCTTTAATAAACGATACTTAGCCAACTCTGTTAATTTATGAGGTTTGCCAATACTATCCAACAACGAAATGCCATTGAGAATAATCTCCTTAGTAACAGAATCAGCACTCTTAAGCATTTCATCAAGATCTTCTGGCAATTGAACCAATATATATCTTAAATCTGTATTTTTTCCCAAATTATATCTCCATACAGCATCTGCAGTAGTACCAGAACCCGAGAAAAAGTCCATTACAATATCGTCATCTTTACAAACAAAATTAGTCAAGTACTTAACTAATGATACTGGCTTTGGATAAGAAAATACATTTTTACCATCCATTAAAGACGTAAGATAAGATGAAGCGGTTTCATTTGTGCCAACACCAACACTTGGCTTATCAATTAATGGTGATATTATTTTCTCCTTTATAAAATTTGTTGGACGTTTATACCCTTCACCCTCACGAATAAAACGAACAGAAAGGTTATCAGTTTTAATAATAAAAGACGTTCCTTTCAAAACTTCTTCATCAAAGAAAGATTGTGTCCACTTAAATTCGCCTTCAAGACGGAAATCAGACGTCGCTCTACCATCTTTGATTTCAATACGATCCAACAAACTTACTCTATCCTTGCAATAAGGTTCATAAATGCCATCAGGGAAAGCCTTTGTTTTAAAAACAACTTTATCTTTCGGAAATACTAATACACTCCTTGCATTGCCAGTATTCAACAAAGGCTGATCTCCTCCATCTAACAGTTCTCCATTATATTTAATGCCATTTTTATTTTTCTCATAACAAAGAATATATTCATTTGTTTTTCTCGATTTAACAGCAAGTGAAGGTGGAGTCGCAGTTTTCACCCAAGAAAAAATTTCAACAAAATTATTTTCTCCAAATACTTCATTACAAATACTCTTTAAGGTAGAAAACTCTTCAACACCTATTGAGATAAAAATCACGCCATCCTCTTTCAGCAACGATCTCGCCACCATTAGACGGGAATAAATCATAGAGCACCAATCCGAATGAAAACGTCCATTCGAATCCATGTTCTTGATATATTTATTACCTAATTCATCTACTGAACCCGAAGCCTCAGCATACTCATCAGCAGACATTGCAAAATCATCATGATAAACAAAGTCATTACCTGTATTGTAAGGCGGATCAATATAAATCATCTTTACCTTACCCAGATAAGACTTCTGGAGAAGTTTAAGCACTTCGAGGTTATCACCCTCAACATAAAGGTTTTGGGTGTTGTCCCAATTCACACTATCCTCCTTTACGGGACGCAACGTTTTCTTAGTAGGGCGTAAAACTTCGGCACGAGCTGCCTGCTTGCCAACCCAGTTGAACTCGTATGCCTCAGGAGCATCTTCTACTGCGTTGTCACCAAGAAGCTGGCGAAGTACGTCAAAATTAACTACACGTTTTACCCCCCCGTATCAGGTTCGGCTACCTCCGTAAAGCACGAAGGCGCAATCTGATAAAGCGCATCCAGATTCAGCTGCGCTCCATCTGCCGACTGCATTTCCATTCTTTTAGGATTATCCATATAATTTATTATTTTTATTGTTGCTTGCTATTTTTCTCCAATTCTGCCTCAATATCCTCAATACTAGGTAATGAACTCTTAAACTCTTTAGGCAGCAAGTTAACCCCCTCAAACTCAGAGATTCCTATCGGCTGATTATAACCTTCAAGAGAATATTGCGCAAATATATTATCTTTCGATTTACAGATGAGCAAACCAATCGTAGGATTGTCAGCATCACTCTTAAGTGTATGGTTTACAAACGACATATAGGCTGATAGTTGTCCCAGATATGAAGGTTCAAACTCGGTAACTTTCACCTCTATCACCACATAACTATGAACTCGCGTGTTGTAGAAAAGCAAATCAAGAAACTGCTCTTTCGAACTAACCTGTAAACGATATTCTTGCCCCATAAAGGCAAAACCGCTTCCCAATTCCATAAGAAATCGGATAAGATTATCTATGAGAGCCTGTTTCAGTTCTTTTTCTTTGAAACCTTCTGTCATCGTCAGGAAATCAAAGTTGTATGGATCATGCAACAATTCCTTTGCCAATTCACTCTGTGGTGTAGGAAGTGTGTTGCAGAAATTGTTCACAGTATTACCTGTGCGTTCGTAAAGATCTGTGTCAAGATGATTTAGCAATACAGCACGACTCCAGTTTCCCTCCATTGCCTTTGCAACAAAAAACAATCCTTTCTGCACATCACCTTTTATCTTGTCGAGGATGAACTTGTGGTGTGTCCATGGTATTGAAAAAAGCATCTCTGAAATGTCTTGATTCTTTTCTCCAACTTGAGGTAAGAATTGAACTGAACGAGGTGTTTCAATTTTTCCCCCAACTTGGGGGAATTTTATAACTACTTGGGAATAAGTCGCATAGAATTTTTTGATGTAATAGAGATTCGTCTTGGAAAAACCATTCTCTTCCGGCATAGCATCCTTTAAATCCTGACTCAGCGTTTTCATGATGCCTTCACCCCATCGCTCTTCAATATTCATATTTACCATATCTCGCCCAAGCTGCCAATAGTATATCAGCATCTCACGATTAACCTTCACAGCAGCTTTAATCTGTGCACTGCGAAAGCGATGTTTCAAATCCGCAACCCATGCGGCATATTCTTTATCTGATGATATTAATTTGCTCATATATCTATTGAGTTTTTAGTTCATCCTTAATTCCGCAACACTATTATATGGAGCAACTGAGTTTTTAGTGCATTGCTGTCCATTTTTTCAATGACCAAGAAACTCCTCTAGACGCCAGGCTTGGATGTTCTCTATACCTTTTCTATTTTTGAAGGGTATGTCGTCCATAGTGACGAGAATCTTGGGGTAGCTATCGTCGATAGCTTCAAGCGAGGCGTATTCGCGCTCCTCCGTTTGTTTGTCTTCAAGCGTCCATGACACCTGCACATAGAGGCGTTTGTCGTGGTCTGCGCACACAAAGTCCACCTCTCGGTTTGCCATCTTGCCTGCGTAGATCTGAAATCCCGCACGCCGCAATGCCTGATAGACGTAGTTCTCCAGCAGAGCCCCTTGCCCGTAGCCATACCCTTCGTAAAGATAGTTGTGGTAGCTGTTGTCGTTGGCATAGTACTTGGCAGCTCCTTTTAGTATTTCCTTTCCCTTGACATCGTAGCGGTCGGCTCTCAAGATGACGAATGCGTCTTCCAGGAAGTTGATGTAGTTAGATACCGTCTCGTAATTCTGCTTCTTGGCTTTGCCGTCCTTTTTCGACTGCTCGTTGTTCAGATAGTTGACAACGTTTGTCACGGAGACCAACGACGCGCTGTTGTTGACGAGGTAAGCGAAGATGCGGTCAAGGAGGGCTGCGTCCTTGATTTTGTGTCTTTCGACAATGTCCTTCAGCAGAATGGTGTTCTTGACGGCTTCCACATAGTGGCGTTTGGTTTCTTCGCCCCTCAAGTTGACAAACTCGGGTAGTCCGCCCGAGCGCAAATAGTCGAGCATGCTCTGCCGTGAGGGTTGAGCTGCTTGGTTGGCCTTCAAGTATTCTGTGTAGCTAAACGGCTGAACCTCGAACTCTACATAGCGGCCCGATAGAAGCGTTGACAGTTCTCCCGAGAGGAGTTTGCTGTTGCTTCCAGTCAGAAAAACCTCGCAGTCGATACTAGGGTCTTGTGAGAGGGAATCTACGACGTGCTCCCATCCATGAATGTTGTGCACCTCGTCAAGAAAGACGTATGACTTCCTGTCAGGATTGATCTCGTGACAGTAAGTCTCATACAAGTCCATCAGGTCGTCAGGGGTCTGGACAAAACTATAGCGATAGAATTCTTTGTTGATATACAATATTTGTGACGGTTCCATCACTTGGCGATCGAGCATGGAGGTGATGACCTGGCGCATCAGCCAGCTTTTCCCTGCACGGCGCTGCCCCGTAACCACTTTGATAACCCTGTTGCCTGTATAAGGGAGAATCCGGTTGAGATACACGCTTCTCTCCACACCATTGTCAAATTGGTTGCCGTTCCAATAATTTAGCCTTGCTATTTTTTCCAGCCTATTGTCCATAACGTATTTCTTGATGGGTTGACTTATGCTGCAAAGATACGAAGAAAAAATCAAGTACACTTGAAAAAATAGCCAAAGATGGGCAAAAATTCAAGTGTACTTGAAAAAATAAGAGGGTCTCCCTTGTAAAGCAGGGCTTGGTAAGGTGCTTTTATAGGGTAGTTTTACACAAGATTTTTCCAGCAATTCGTGTGAGATCAGAAAAAGATGGTCATGGTGTTCACTTTCTATACCCTCTCAGTCCGTACCACAGCAAAACAAACTCACAGAAAAGCGCCACAACCCATGTGAACTGCCAGGAGCCTATCCAGTCGGCAAGCATTCCCTGGATCACAGGGAATACGGCTCCACCAAACACGCCCATCATAAACACGCCCGAGGCACGCGACGTGTATTCGCCAAGACCATCAACGGCCAGGGTAAACACGCAGCTCCACATGACGGAATGGAAAAGCCCTACCGAGGCAAGAAGCCAAAGGTTTTCCGTCAGCATGGCGGCAGTCATGAGCGCTATGGCGCCAAGCGTGACGGTGATGAGCATCGGACGTGGTTTTATGTTTTTCATGGAGGCAGAAACCATACGACCGACTAGGAAACCGCCCCAGTAGATTGTGGCAAGCAGGGCAGGCGACAGAGCAGCTCCGCGGGCAGTGAGTTCCATAGCGTGCAAGTTGATGTTGTTGCCAATGCTCACCTCCGTTCCCACGTAGAAGAAAATGGTTATGACCCCATACTTTAGATTGCGGAACGACCATACGCTTTTTGTTTTTTCTCCAGTAGATGTTCCTTTGTCGGTTTCAGCCGATGAAGAACGTGTGCCCTCGATGTCGGGCAGGGCAAGTCGGCGTGTGGTCATTGTGGTGACGACAATACAGAGCGTCATGAGTATGAAGGGTAGGGTGAGCTGCGATGCGGTGACGCTGTCGAGAGGCACTCCCGCGAACATGATACCAGTGACAAAGAGAGGGGCTATGGTCGTGCCAAATGAGTTGACGGCACAGGTGAAGTTCATTCGCTGTACCGCACTTGTGCCAGGCAACGGATAGGCTGCGATATATGGATTGATGACCACCTGGAGCATGGCCGCAGCTGTGCCCATAAGAAATGACCCCATGAGAAATACGAAATAGCCAAACGGCACGAAGTCGCCATTTACTACAATACCAGCTTCGCCGGCATACTCCGCGCAAAAAGCAGAGGCTGTGTAGAACAACAAGCCTCCGACCATCACGATCAGCGAGCGGATAAGTGTGCGCTTGTAGCCAATGAGGTTGAGCATTCGTCCTGTGCGCGAACTGTTGAGCAGATAGCCAAGGAAGAAGGCGAAGGATATGAGGGTGGTCAGTGAGTTGCGCATGGTGGTGGCCTCGGAAAGGAACGCTATCTTGAGTGGTCCTTGACACTGACCGTTGACAGTAGTAAGAAAACCTACTATGAAATAGATGAACGTGAGCAGCAGGAAAGGTCCTGTGGTCTTTAGGCTTAGCGTTTTCATACGGATGTTAGTTTTGGTTGAGATGGTTGCTGGGGGTAGTCCTATGAGGTGGGACGAGGGATTGCCCCACCTCATAGCAACTAACTTGTTTTTACAATATTTTCTCGAGGGTCTTCATCGCTCCCTCGTTCTTGATGCTCTCTACCATCTGCAGGTAGGGCTGTGTGAAGTTGTCGGCCTCACGCAGGTCGGTGCTTCGGAATGGAGAGAGGGCAAGGAAGTCAAGAGGCTCATTGCTTGCGATAAGCTGCTGGTCGTTGGCTGTAAGCCACGGGTCGGCTACTTCAAACTGCTCGCCATTGTCGTCCGTGTGATATTTGAGATAGTGGCGATAGGCTGCGAATAGATATGCCACGCGGATGAGCAGTTTGTCATCGCTGATCATCTTTTCAAGGTTGGGCATCACATACACAGGAAACTTCGATGCTCCGTCGAAGCAAAGACGAGCCACCTGGTCGCTGACGGAACGGTTGCCGAAACGCTCGCAGAGAGTCTGCTTGTAGAGTTCAAGGTCTGTGTCCTTGGGAGCCGGTACGTAGGGAGTGATGTCGATGTCCATAAACTGACGCACAAACTTGGCTATACGCTCGTCGTGCATGGCAGCGTCCACCTTGCGGTAGCCATAGAGGAAAGAAGGGTAGGAAAGCAATGTGTGAGAGGCATTGAGAAGAGAGAGTTTCATGTTCTCAAAAGCAGTGACGTCGTCTGTCATCTGTGCGCCGACTTTCTCCCATGCGGGGCGACCAGCAGCAAAGTTGTCCTCGACGACCCACTGTATGAAGTCCTCACAATATACAGGCGCCTTGTCCTCTGTGCCATTCTCCTCGTTGAGTCGCTTGATGTCCTCGGGATGTGTGGCTGGAGTGATGCGATCGACCATAGAGTTGGGGAAAGTCACGTTCTCCTCCATCCATGCCGCAAGCTCCTTGTCCTGCGCCTCTACAAACGACATGAAAGCGCAGCGGGCCGTATTGCCATTGTGCTGAAGATTGTCACAAGAGAGGATGGTGATAGGGCCTGAGCCTGAGGCCACGCGGCGACGAAGTCCCTCGGCCACATAGCCGAATGCAGTCTGCGGGTCGTCTGGATGCTCCAGATCGTGGACCACCTGCGGATTGTCGAGCATAAACTCGCCAGTCTGGCGTGAGATGTTATATCCACCCTCGGTGATGGTGAGCGTGATGATGCGGATGTCAGGGTCGGCTATCTTGTTGAGTATGGAGTTCTTCTCCTCAATGCCCCAATACAGTTCTACAAGAGCCCCAAGACGGTAAACCTCGTTGTTGCCGTCGCGCCCACATACGGTAAGTGTGTATTCGCCATCCTGCGCCTTGAGTGCCTTGTACAGCGGTTCGTCTCTCTCCAGTATCATTGCCCCGCAGATGCCCCATCCGTGCTGGGTGGGATCTTCAAGCAGATGGCTTGTCATGTATTCGAGATGAGCACGATGAAAGTTGCCTACACCGAAATGAAGGATGCCTGCCTTGACCGAGTTGCGGTCGAAGGAATACGATTTGATTGTGTTTGCTGTCATTTTTATTTCTATGCTGTTAGTTGTTATTTTTTGGCTTTTTCTCTTCTCGCTTACAAAGTTAGGGCAAAAAATAATGTAGGAAAAGAAATGTTTTATGAAAAAAAATGGGAACGTTTCCGCAAACGTTCCCAAAATCTGCAAACGTTTTAAATCGGGGGATCCATTGGGAAGGTAAGGTACAAAGTCTTATCTCCTACTCCCCAGTAGAACCCCGGTATTTCATAGCCGTACGCAAGACAACCTTTCTGTTCTCCGCCTCGGGATTGCGCACCTTCTCAAGCACAAGCTCAGCGGCGCATCTTCCCATCTCCATCAGAGGAGGCTCGACGGTAGTGAGTTGTGGAAATACGATGGTCGATAGTTCTGTCCCCGAGAATCCAGCCACAGCCACATCCTCTGGTACGCGACGTCCAAGCTCGCGCAGGCGGTTCATGGCGCCTATGGCAAGCGTGTCGGTGAAGGCATACACTGCATCAAAGTCCACGCCTTGTTGCACAAGACGATCTACTGCTGCCGCACCATCAGCAAACGTCATTCCTGTCTTGATGATAAGTTGAGGGTCGTATAGGCGGAACTTCTCCATGGCCTCGCGATAGCCACGACCGCGCTCCATGGTATTATACACGTTGTCAGGCCCATAGAGATAAGCTATGCGTTGGCGACCAAGGCGTATCAGGTGTTCCGTCATAAAAAAAGCGTCATTGTTGTCGTCCACCAGCACTTGCGTCATATCTTCCATCCCGTGAGGGATGCGGTCGTAGAAGACAATGGCCATGCCTTCTTTGGCAAGTCGACGATACGTATCGACATTATGCTTGTAGCTGCAGATGCTCACAATAAGTCCGTCAACCATAAAATCCTCCATCATCTTCAAATGCTCTCCCTCACGCTCGTGGTCCTCGTCCGATTCGGCCATGACCACCTTCTGATTGTTGGAGAAGAGTATGCTCTGTATGCCAGCCACTACCTGCGAGGCGTATGGCGTGTGCATCTCTGGCACGATTACGCCTATTGTGTTGGTGCGTCCTGTCTTGAGGTTCAATGCCACAGGATTGCGACGATAGCCAAGCCGATCTGCCTCGCGCAGCACAGCCTCTCGCGTTTCGCGACGTATGTTTTTGTCGTCGGTAAGCGCCCGTGATACGGTCGAAACCGATATGTGCAGCGATTGTGCGATGTCTTTTATTGTTACATGTTTCATTGCTGGTAGATAATGATGGGTAATACTTGGTGAAAGATCCTAAACTTATCTAAAGTATTAGACGAAAAACATGCGCAATCGTTTAAGGGAAAACATTCGGTGTGGTGGCAGCCCCGATTACGACGGGAGACACGGCCTTTCGGTCGGCCCGCCTGATCATCGCCCAAGCCTTCCGTCTGAGTCAGCGCAAGAAGATCAATCGCATCTATATCTGCGTGCCCGTCTTTGCCGTCTCGCTCGCCCTGCTGGTCTGGCAGATCCAAAACCCCGATGGTTTCAATACGATATGGAAGTATTTCGGGTGGGCCAATCAGACGCTGGCGGTCTTCACCCTGTGGACCCTCACGGTCTATCTCGCGCAGGAGAAGAAGGCATACGTCCTCACCCTCGTCCCCGCCTTGTTTATGACCGTCGTCTGTATATCCTTCCTCATGGTGAGCAATATTGCTTTCGCCTTGCCTCCTGTCGTGGGCTATGCTATTGGCGGAGGCGTGGGACTGGCTACTGCTCTGTGGTTCATGGTGTGGCTGAGGAAGATGCGTGCTGGGGCCAGGGAGTGATGCAGCCTATGGTGCATCGTGTAGCCCTTCGTTGCTGATGAAAATAGAGTTTTTCCTCTCTGCTACTTTTGGCCAGTCCCGATTTTTTTGATAACTTTGCCCGTCGAGATGTCCCAACGAAAGATTATCCATATCGACATGGATGCGTTCTTCGCCTCCGTGGAGCAGCACGACGATCCGTCCCTGTGCGGACTGCCGTTGGCTGTGGGGTTTGACGGGCCTCGTGGTGTGGTCTCTACGGCCAGCTATGAGGCGCGGCAGTATGGGGTCCATTCCGCCATGCCTATTGCCACGGCCAAGCGGCGCTGTCCACAACTGCGGATCGTCACGCCCCGTTTCGACCGCTACAAAGAGATTTCGGGGCGGGTGCACAGGATCTTCCTCGACTATACCGACTTGGTGGAACCGCTATCCATTGATGAGGCTTTTCTCGATGTGACGGAAAACCGCCACGGGGTCGCGCTGGCGACGGATGTGGCGCGCGAGATCAAGCAGCGCATCGTCGAGGAGACGGGGCTGACGGCATCGGCTGGTGTGAGCTACAACAAGTTTCTGGCCAAGGTTGCCTCCGACTATCGCAAGCCCGATGGACTCTTCGTGATCCATCCAGCTAAGGCACAGGACTTTATCGATAGCCTTCGGATAGAGCAATTTTGGGGCGTAGGACCCAAGACGGCAGTTCGGATGCACCAGATGGGTATCTTCACGGGGGCACAGCTCCGTCGCGTCTCGCGCCAGCACCTCGTCCAGGTGTTTGGCAAGGCGGGCTATATCTACTACGATTTCGCCCGGGGCATCGACCTGCGTCCCGTCGTCACTGACCACGACCGCAAGTCGGTGGGCTGCGAGCAGACCTTCCTGGAGGATCTCCGCCTCTCGTCCGCCATCCTCATCGAGCTCTACCACCTCGTCTTGGAATTGGAGCGGCGTATCGCCAAGAGTGGATTTCTCGGCCATACGCTCACACTCAAGATGAAGTGGGGCGATATGACACAGGTGACGCGTAGTCTGACGCAGCCGGCTGCCATCCAGACCAAGGACGACATCCTGCCGCTTGCCAAACGCCTGCTCCGCCAGACGGAGTATAAGACGCGATCCGTGAGGCTTATGGGAGTGGCGGTCTCCAATCCACAGGGTGGGGAAGGGGAGGAGGTGCGTCCCCAGTGGGTAGAGGGTTTCCTTCCATTCCAAGAATGGGAGATAGAGGAATATCCCTATGGTAAATAGCGAGACAGAGTAGTTAATGACAATAAAAATCGAAGCAATGCAATATCAAGTCACGTGCAAGCAATGCCACCAACTCTATGTGGTGGATACCAATCCTGGAACCACGATCCGATCCCGTTGTCCCTATTGTGGAACGGTGGCTACCATCGCCACGCCGATTCTGGGCCAGCAGGACACGAAGTCCTCCGGTCCAGTTTCTCCGCAGCGACCAAAGACGAAGCCCGCGCCCTCGTACAGCCCTTTGTCCAGTTCTTCGCACCCATCGTCGCCCACGCCTTCTTCCCCCCACACTTCTTCGCTCACCCGTCGGGTCGTGGTGCTGTTTTGTGTCGTCGCAATCCTCCTCCTTATCTTGGCTACTTTCCTCTATTGTGCCTTCAAGGGAATGAGCACGTAGCAATTCTCTTTCCATTCGTAAGGCGGCCTCCACGCTATATGAGATACATTCCGATATGGGCATGAGTTTAATTTGCCTGTAACTTGCCAAGATAGGATGGTAATATAATAAACAAAGTAAGTGTAGCTGATTATCAAATAGTTATAGGGTGGATTCTAACTTGCCTGTAACTTGCCAATCCGCACAAGACGGCAGGACTGAAACTTCATTCTAAGTTCTTCGCCAGTGATAGTAGGCGTCGGTCAGAAGAGCGACACTGTCTCCGATTCGCCAATGGTGATCCGAAGAGTTGTGGAATAAGCAGAGGAAGGCTGCAGGTGTCGCAAGATAGAGGGGAAAATACCCTTCCTAACTGCCCCTAAAAATGAATATAACTTCATCGGCCTACGAAGTTAA